>Ga0209716_1001930_pt1 | contig 14413 bp, 16 predicted proteins | sample COGITO_mtgs_1205_FD_184811 | JGI IMG/M metagenome (GOLD analysis project Ga0209716, IMG submission 184811) | Pelagic marine microbial communities from North Sea - COGITO_mtgs_120531 (SPAdes) (version 2) | ecosystem: Environmental > Aquatic > Marine > Epipelagic ...
AGACACTTACCATTATTTCTAGACACTTACCAAATGATAGTTACTGTGTCATTGCTCTTAGAACTTTTTATTGTTATGATGAATATCTTTTTTATTTCTAGACACTTACCAAATGATAGTTACTGTGACATTGTGTGTCATTCATTGCTCTTAGAACTTTTTATTCTTATGATGAGTATCTTTTTATTTCTAGACACTTACCAAATTTTAGTTGCAGTGTTATTACTCTTTCAACTTTTAATTGTTATGATGAATATTTCATATTAAAATTCTCTTTTTATTTCTGGACACTTACCTATTGTTGTAATGAGTGTGTGTACTATATAAATGTTGTGTGAGTGTTCTATATGAATCTGTTTTTGGATTATTGTTCTGGTTTGCGTAATTCGTTGGTTAATGTTGCTACATATACAACAACGAAAAGTGAAACAAATGAAAATAAAAAAGTTCCAGTATCACCAGCCGCACTCGATTTTTGTTATGATTGTACGAATGATTTTTGTGTGAATACCACAGAAGATATTTCTGACTGGCTAATCATGGAAAGAATACATCAAAATCAATTTAAACGAAAATTTTATTTTTGCAAAAAGGAATGTTTTCAAGAATGGTTAGAAGAATGTCGTTTATTAGGTTTTGTAGATAATTACACTTTGGTTCCATTTTCAGAAACAACTTCCATTTCCACTTCTTCAAGAGCTATCGCTTCAACATCTGAGCGCCTATTTTCTAAATAATTTTCACGTATATTTATTATCATGACAGTACTAAGAGTAATAATAATTACAATATTACAAAAGAAAGTCATTATAGGAACAAAAATACAGAGAAGTGCGCTAAGCCATGCAATCAATATTAATGTACCACGTGTATATTTCATTTACAATATTTATTCCTACTTAAATAATCGTTCTAGAAACTTCTCTCCATTTAACACCAAATGGTAAATTATCCCTAAGCCACTGTTCTCCATGTATTTCAATTTTTTGTTTCAATTGAGCAACTGATGTTACAGAAACTGCAGCTAATGCAGCGACACTTTTTGGTCCAATCCCTTTAATTTGACTCAATGTTTTAGGCATTACTTTGACTATGGAATGATTATATATATTTTTCGACTGGCCATTTACATTCTTTTTAAATATAAGATTCATTCTTCTCCGTCTATTTGTGTTTCTAACGACATTTAACTTTTCATCATCAATGTGTTTTTCTTTACCTTTAATAAATGTCATATTCATTTTTTTATTGTGAACATTCCTCTCAGAGAGATTGTGAACATTCCTCTTTGATATATTCTGTACATTCCGCGCAGAAACGTTTTGAGGTGATGTCGATGTACTCTTCTCATCAACATATCGACAAATTTTCGACAGAGCTTTAGCATCATCAATTGCAACATGTGCATTATACTTTTGACTAAAAATACTATCATACAATTTTGGCTGAGAATATGACTTATATCCAGGTATCATTTTACGAAACAATTTCAATGTATCATATTTACGAATTGACGAAGGTATTGGCAACCCAGTACGCAAAGCACATCCTTCCAAAATTTTAAAATCGAATGAATTACCATTATGAGCTAACCAATCCTGACCATTTCCAAAAACAATTAAATCCCTCAAAGCCTTTTCCTCCGATACAAAGTTTGGACCATCACTAGGATGATTATGCCAATGAACAAAATCAATAGCCTTATTCCGCGGTGTTCGACGTAACCATATTAAAGGCGATTCATTGTGACGAAACATATCAGAAGAAACATTTTCACGCATAACGAGAACACGAGACCAAAAATTAATAGTAGCGTCTGGTTTCTGATAAATTGATTCCAACCATTGATACAAATCATTCACAGAATTCAATTTAATATCCATTGGAATTGGATTAACAATACAACCAAAATTTTTTTCAGGTTGCTTCCATTTCACAGCTCCGACTTCTAATATACGCGTTTCATATCTTTTCTGACCAGATGGACGGATATCATCCGGAACTTTACCAGCTATGGTTGTTTCTAAGTCGACACATATCCCGTCAGGTATATTAGACATATACCTATCAACATTCTCTTTAAATACGCTTTTTTCATTCTTGTGGTCATTTTAAAATATTTTTTACGTTCTATACATCTTTTTTCGCTTCAATTTCATTTGTAATTTTTGACGATTCTTCATCTCGCTTTTTATTTCTTCGACATATTGTACAAAAGAATTGGGTGAATGAAGGATATCAACATTTTCATCGATAAATTTGTAAATATAATCGCCCTCTTCGATACCAGCTTTCGAAGCTTCTGATTTTTCTTTGACTTTTACTACGTATAACATTCCTTTACCCGCATCACCAATAATCAGACCCCATGATTTATCACTAGGAAGTTGAACCAATATGGTTTGACATTCATTACATAATTTTTCACGAATTCTCTCCTTCATTTCCATAGATATAACCGGTAAAATTTTTGTATTAGAATTACCATAACATTTCCAAGACATATCATATCATACATTCGATGTATACTTTAAAGATTAAATACACATATGATATACATATAATTATTTTTAAACATATAAACGATATATGTTAATATGTATAATATAATATGTTGGATATTGATGATGATGGTATTAATGAAATCTGTACAATAAGTCCAACAATTGAACAACAACGGATATTAGATGGACAAATGTCAATCAGTTCGTTAGAAGTTGCTGATTTTTTAGGTATTCAATCGTATATTGATAAATGGATTGAAATGTGGTTGAATTCTAATGAATGGAAAGGTGATTCTTTACCATTATGCGTTAAAGAGTCTATTCTATGTGATAAAAAACTCCTAAAGAAATATCATGATAATGTGACCAATGCAATATTGAGAAATGATATTGACTGGATGCATAACCATTGCATTATTAAACCACGTAAAATATGGTCAATTGTAGAATTTTACGATTTGTCAAATGATTTATTTGAATATTTATGGGAAATAGAACCAGTACCATTCGATTTGGGTATATTTATGGCACATAACCGTGATATTTACAAATGGAAAAGATTTGTTGATTGGTATGGAGCAACAGAAAGTGCCGAATATGCTGCTCGTCAACAATGGTTTGAAGGATTACAGTATTGTATTGAAGAAGGTGCCGAAAATTTGGAACAGTTAATGATTCATTGTATTCGTTCGGCTGCATTGTTCTCATTATTGACACTATACAATCCTGACGCAACCACAGAAGCATGGGAACAATTTCAACTGCAAAAAATGTTGAAACGTGTGGAAGATGTTCCTTTAGTTGAAGAATGGTTTTGGTGTAAGGGGTTTCAACATGCTATCACATTAAATAATTTGAGTGGTATTTCTTTTTGATTTTTTTTACTATAAATGATGATTTATCCTTTATCTAAATATGAGTCTTTCAAAGGCAAGTGAAATGATTGTCAAAGGCACTTTTGATATAGGGAAAAATTTGGCTGTGGCACAGTGGAAATATATTTCTGGTCAAGATGTGCAATTGTTTTCGCGTGTGAGAATAGGAGACTTTGTTGATTGGAAATATATTATGATATCAAGGCTTGCATTAATATCGATATTGTATCATTATAAAAAGGGAATAGAGTTTTCTGTGGATAATATACGTACATATATAGAGGAATGGCTAGATTCAAAAAAATCATTGAATCGTTTAAATAGAAGAGAAAATATTGTGGGAGCGGCTGTTCTGCAGAATTTATATACATTTATTCAACAGTCTTGGGATGTTGTATTTATTCTTATAGATTCAATGATATCAATAACCTCAGCATATGTCAAGTTAATGTCAACCGGTGTAAATACATTAACAGGATTTGGTACATCATATGATATTGGTCCACTTATTTTTTCTACAATTGAAAATATTGTATCGAATACTTATATGCCAACAGCTGGACCATGTGGGGTTGGTGTACTTTCATTCGCATCGCTTACAGTGTTGGCGAACTTTATAGAAAATAAAGTTGTTGGAATTCTTGCACAATCTTTAGAATATTTGGTCAATGGAGGGGTGAGGCAAATATCTGATGAAAATATAAGGTTGGTATTAAAAGCAGGTACTAATAATCCTACTTTAAATAGAGAGGAAAAATATATCGAAAGATATCCATTTACTACTGATAAGGATATGATACTCGAAGAGTTTGAGAAATTTTATAATTTAACCAAAATTGAAAAGGCAAAAGTTTTCATGATTGGTTCCGATTTACGAAGAGCAGTGCAAGATGCTAAATATTATTTTGAAAATATTGAATCTTTACATGGTCGACAGTCCGGTGGTTCAAAATGCCAATTACCAACAATTATACCAAATTCGACCACATTGCGTAGACGTAAGAAAAAGGACGATAAAATATGTGTAGGACAATTTCGGAATGGAAAAGCGTGTACCAATAAAGCAAAGCCTAATTCTGATTATTGTGGTCGTCATCGAAGACAGGACCCTAATAATGCAGAGTTTGGTAAAAAAAATAATTTGTTGCAGAAAACAACACTTATATTTTAAAATTGTTTTGTAGTATAAATATTTGTAATATATTACTAAAATGGAAGTTGTTCCTTCAGAGAATGGATATTTTTTATATACAAAGTCTAATTGTAAATGGTGTAAAAAAGCAAAAGAAACTTTGCCAGACTGTGTTGTTGTGAATGTTGACAAACATATTGAGGATAATAAAAATGATTTTCTCGCATTTGTTGATGAGATTTCGTATGCAACGCCAAGAACATTTCCTATAGTTTTTTACAATGGAATTTTCGTTGGTGGTTTTACAGAATCTTTACAACATCTTAAATTAATCACGTCAAATAAATGATATAAAATATGGCACTATATAATACATATGTATTTCATAAAATGTATCATTTATTACAAAATAATCAATTCATGCCCACCGAGTCTATCATTTCTTCATATACTAATTCAGATACTGATACCGAAAATGAAACTGAGCCAGATACTGATACCGATGAAGAGACTGACGACAATGAAGAGACTGACGACAACGATATTGAAATCATCAATAATAAATTTAATGAAATCAAAGAAATGACTGCAAAGCGTTTTATGGTAAATATGAACATGACAATGTCCGATATTCCGTCGGATAAAGTTGATTATGAAATCAAGCTTTTAGCTGAGTGGCTTTCTGTTAAAGCTCTCTTATGCACAGTCAAATATAATGGGGGTGTGGAAAACATTAAATACCTAATTTTTTGCGCTCAGACTATATCAATAGAAACAGTCGAAGAAGAACTAAAAAAATATTTACTAGAAATAGAAGGTAATACGTTTAATGATGAAAATTTACTATCTATTGAATCTGAATGGGGTAGATATGATGATGATAATTATATATACGAATACAATGTTACAGATGATGGAAATGAATCAATAATATACAAAAAGAGGGATGAAAATACAAGCAATGAAAATACTTATATTCTTCCACATATAATTAGTGATTACTCATATGTTTATGTTCAACAAAATGATGAATAAGTCAAAATAGTGCATTTGGCCATGTATTTTTCACAGTTGGTACGATTCGTCCAACACATCCCAAAGTCCACTGTCTCTGATATTTAAAATGATACCGACTCAATTTTCGTTGCCATAAGAATTCCCTATAATAATTCTTACTATCATTTATTTTAAATTTTTGAAAAACGATATCTTTCCACAACAAATTACATCTAAAAACATCCAACATTTTTTTAGTAAAAGGACAAATGGCGTCAATTCGTAAAAATGACAATATATTAATCATTAATTCATATGGCATCTTTTCCATGTTATTATATCATATGACATATCTTAAATAATAAAATTTAATATTTATGTGTTATACTTCTTATATATTTCTTTGGCATTAATATTTTAAATATAATTATGAAAATCAATTTTCATTTCATCTTATTTCATAAAAAATTCACATTATTTAATCATTTTTGTATATAAAACATCATATAATACAATAATATATACATATGATAATTGTCAATGCGGATGACCTTGGATACAGTGCCCATCGCGACCGAGGCATTTTCAACTGCTTTAAAAGAGGTGTAATTTCTGCGGCATCTCTAATAGTAAATGGTCCTACCTCATACAACGCCGCAAAAACGGGACAAACGGTAGGGTTATACATGGGATTACACTTAAATTTAACCGAGGGATATCCAATATCAAAAACTGCGGTTCCACTGACAAATTCAAATGGCATAATGTATTACAAAGAATCGTTTTGGAAACAATGTTCAAATGCAAATGAAAACTTTTCTGCTGCAATTGTAGAAGAAACTACTGCCCAAATTGAAAAATTCCGTCAACTTGTGGGTTATTACCCAAAACATATCGATGGTCATCAACATATCCATATTATACCAAAGGTTGCGAAATTAGTTGCACCAATTTTTCATAAATATGGTGTACTTTCTGTGCGTATACCAGATGAAGATGTTGAAAATTATACATGGTTGTCTGATGAGCGTTATACACGATATCAGAATCGATATATTGATGCAATTAAGTCAAGGTTGATATATAAAAAATACAACATCAAAGCACCTGAATGTTTCGTTGGTCTTGGAATTTGTGGAAGAGATATGACTCATGATAGGATAGAAAATGCTTTAAAAAAATCATTTGGAATCGTTGAAGTCATGACACATCCAGGATGGGTGGATAAATGCATACGAAATGATATTTTCGATGATGATTTTGACATTTCTTTGGAAAGATTGGCCGAGCATAATCAACTGGATTACTTTAAAGATAAAAAATTGATAAGTTGGGATGTTTATTCATCAACAGCTCATACATCCATGCTCCAAAGCACAGTTGACACAACACTCGGTATTGCACACACAGCAACTTAAAATATGTTCTTTACAAATATATTTTTTACAACATTGACTGAGAACAAGTCCATTCATTCCGCGTATCTTAGAACATTGTTGACATTCATATACTAGACCAGATTTCATTACATATTCATTCCATGTTTTAGGATGACAGGAAATGTATACTATATGTTGTGCATGTTTGCAAGTATGACGCCATTTTTCAATGTTATCCACTGATAAATATGTCAAGACGATTCTCATCAAAGGTGTTGTTGGTGAAAAGTAAGTTTCGATAAAATTCATATCGATTTCGATGAATGTACAAATATCATATTTTTTACTGTATTATTATATATCATCATTATCATATGTGTAATATATTTCAAAATAAATGATTAATTATTTGTAGGTATTATTCTATGTGTGGTATTTTGTCGACGTTTGGTGTCTTTTGTTTCTACGCAATATATCAATGTGTATAGACAAAATATGCATAGAAATAATGCTCCGGTGATTATTAGTAAATGGTGAAAGTGGTTAAGTGTTGGTGAATTGTTCGTAGATAATGTCGATATATTTGTTTGTGGTAAATCTGTGCCTTTTGTAATGACTGAATTATTCATGTCGTGTGTGCGTAGTATTTTTGTATTTTATGATTATGTATTTAATATCAAATATGTGTTGAATGTATTTAGTAAAAGAATGGTATATATTATGATATGTTCATTATCATACTATGTCAAAATTAAAATTAAAAGATTGGACTTTTGCAGATGCATGTGGAGTAAATGGTAATAAAAAAGACGTAATTCGCATGCTCAGCAAAGATTATTCGCCATCTGTTGATAATTTTCTCACATTTGAACAATATTTTTTTGCAGAAAATATTCCAGATAAAAACCCAGTTCGATGTTGGTGGCGTCCGGACGCCTGGTGGCTTCAAGAAGATGAAGAAAAACAGAGAATTATTTTAACATGTGGAGACGTTCTAGATAACAAAGAATTAAAAAATCATTTCGAACAAAATAACTTTACACGTGATGGTGTTGTGTCAAATGAACGTACTGAAGATGGAGATGAACACCCTAGTGGATGTCCAGACTGCGACCAAGAAGATTGTAGATACAAAGAACGACCGAATTACATAGAAATTTTATCACAGAAAGCTGTCGAAGATTTGCATGGGTGAGTATTAAAGTCGTCTCCCAAAATAAAATGGCCGCTCTCCGTAGAGAATCTGCAAAGCTCGCGAAGGTGGCATTAAAGCACCGAATGTTTGGCATACGCCATGGCGAAGCGTTGCACAATGTCGTCGGTGGTGTATACGGCCCAGAAGTATACGAAAAGTTCGACGACACGACCTTGACAATAAAGGGAATGCAACAAGCACTAGAAGCTCAAGCGCCAGCGGTAGACGTGGTTTTAGTATCGCCTTTGATGCGCGCATTGCAAACAGCGGAGCTAATGTACCATGATACGCCGACGATTGCTTTGGAATGTCTAAAAGAAATTCCACAGCATACGGAAATATGCAATCGCCGGTCTTCACGGTCTCTACTTGTGCGTTTATTTCCAAAAGTCGATTGGTCGATGATTACGGAAGAAGAGCAGTTATGGCCCGACTATATTTCCAACGCCATGCGTAAAAATCAGCTGCAGGTCTTCGTCAAGTCGATTCCTCAAGAACGCGTGGCACTCGTGACGCACTCTTCGTGGTTAAAATACTATACGGTCGGGTCTGTAGAACCGGAGCCAGAATTAAAACACTGTTTTCCGTATAAATTAGGTAATTTCGACGCTTATTTTTAATCCATAAAAATATATAAAAAATGTATAAAATTTCCACGTTTTTAATAAAAGACTGTATAAGTATGAATCATTTATTAACAAATGTCTAAATTTTTACCTGCTAGCAACGAAAAAAATATCGACGAAAAAATTGAGTTATTAACAACTTTAACAGGAGATGATAAGATTATAAAGTGTCTCCAAGAAATCATTGACGGAATAAATTCAATTGGAAAAAATTCAATTGTCACTGTGGACATTGACGCGCATATAAACAAATTAAGAAACGTATTAACATTAAAAACACGCTCGTGGTCGGTAAGAGTCAAGAAAAAGTGGGTAGAGTGCATGACAACGCTCAAAACCATTCAGTCGTTCAAAACCATTCAGTCGTTACCAATTGCAGAAGCTGTATCAGCCACTGGCGCTGCACCAGAGAGAGTTGCACCAGCTACATTTCACCAATACGACGGCGAACGTAAAGAAAGCGACGGCCCAGAAAGCGACGCCCCACCAGAAATGATTGCGCATTTCCCACCGGGTATACAAACAAGAATGATGCGCAGTACAAAAGAACTACGCGTTTGGATTATCGACAACAGTGGTTCTATGACAACCTCCGACGGGAACGGTATTAATCACGACAAGACGAAAGTCGTGGCCGGATGGGAGCGATACGACGAACTTAAACAAACCATTAAATTTGTCGCCGAGTTTTCGAATACAACAAAAAGTCGTGTCAAATATTTTCTTTTAAACGATGTTCCGTACAGGGGTACGGACGTTTCTGAATTTGAAACGGGAGTTTGGACAACTGACCGTGAGAAACAAGACGAAATGACCCGAGTTAATGCCATCATGTCCGTCCGACCGACCTATCAAACTCCCCTTATTGCCAAAGCTCGCGAGGCAATTCAATTTATACAGGGGGAAAAGGGTAACTACGAGCGTGTTTATTTAATGATTGCGTCGGATGGCGAACCCAGCGATGGAAATGTGAGTAATCTTGGATATATATTACGTCAAGTAGACAAAAGAAAATTACACATTGTAGTACGTATTTGCACCGATAATGAAAAAGTGAACACTTTCTGGAACAGCTTGGAAAAAGATAGTGAATTAAGATTAGACTGTGTCGACGATTTCAAAGGTGAGTCCCAAGAAATTTATAATATGAACGACTGGATAAATTACGGTCTCGAATTGCATCGATTCCGAGAATGGGGTACGGACGAACATTTATTCGATTTAATTGACGAAGACAAAGACAGAGATGGAAGACCTTTTAAATTATCCGAAGGTCAAATATTGAATTTTATACAAATTTTGGAACCTGCTGCCAAAAACTTGGGCGACCTATACGCCCTCGACGATTGGAACGCTGCCGTCGATATCATCAGAAATCACTCGGTCAATTCTGAGGCTGTTGTGGCCAACTTGGTTAAAGGAAAGGAAGATACCGCGTACTTGGGAAGAAGAGCGGCACTGTCCGCCGACAAAAAGTTTATCCATATCGGCAATCTGAAATATCGATTGTACGGATTTTGTCGGGGTACCTTGCATAATTTGGTGAATTGTACGACGGACGACCACAAGTTGGTGCCACTTACATTTTAGTATATATAAACCGGTTTCTTTTATTTAAATGACTACTGAATTTTACGCAGAGAATTTCCAAAACAATCTCCACCACCGAGTGATTTGCCCCTCCCCAACTTTGGAAAATGTTCGGGCAAAAATATAATGAACGAGTCCTATAAAAGTAACCATGGTAAAAGAAATGTCAAAGAGGCGGAGAGCGTCATCGCCACTGACCGCGCCAGTCTCGCCCAAACACGTCCACGCGACAAAAACGACATTTAATAGCCGTTACGAAATTATATTAGACGCGTGGTCACGTTTGGACGAGATATATTCTCAAAAAACTACACAAATGATGTCTAACGTTTCATGCTCTATTTCCCCTAATATTTTAATCAAATTATCAAAAAATGCATCCATGCCACGATATGGCTCACATGGTTCGGCTGGTCTTGATTTAACATCAACAGGCGCATACTCTATTGCCCCTGGAGAACGTCAAGTTATTTCAACCGGCGTATCAATGTCAATACCATCAGGTCATTATGGAAAGATTGAAGGTCGTTCAGGTCTTGCTGTTCGTAATGGAATCATTGTTGGTGGTGGTGTGATTGATTCAGATTACACTGGTGAAATTAAAGTCATACTTATTAATACTGGTAATATGCCTTTTGTTATAAATAAGGATGACAGAATCGCACAAATAATTATTCATAGTTATATCTCTGGTTTGGTTCTGAATGTTGTCAACGAATTGCCATCGACACAAAGAGGTGAGAATGGATTTGGTTCTACAGGTATTAAAAAATATTTTAATAAAGTATAATATAATTATTTCAAGATACTTTCTATAAAAGCGGCGGCAATAAGTTTTTGTTGATAATTTCTTTTTTGTTTATGTTTCCGTGTTTTGTGTTCCCTTCTTTCTATATATTTTTGTTCTAATATTTTATCAATGTCCTTTTTTTCTTTGACGAGTAGTTCTTTCAATATGTTTTCATCATTTTCATTAACAAATTTTTTTTTACCATCTTTATCAATAATTGCTTTACCATCTTTATCAATAATTGGTTCTATTTTTGTTTCATAATAACTTAGCAATTTTGGTAAATGCTTTTCATATAATTCGACTGTATAATCGTATTCACCTTCTACCAGTGCTCCATGATAGCCTTTTTCGACATAAATATTATAATTTTTATCTAACTTATATTTCATCAACTCAAGCTGATTTTTGCAAAGCATATAAGCAGAGATACCTTTCTTATTTTTTAAATTAGGGTTAGCGCCCTTGTCTATTAACTCTATAATCAGCTCGAGTTGTTGTTCGTAATGTTTATCATCCTTATAATCTAAGAAACGATTTTGAATAATTTTAAGCAAACTATCACCATCATCATTAGTTATTTCATAATTAGATGCGTTGGTTATTTTTGCACCATTATCTAATAGTATTTGTACGAGAGAATATTTATGTCTGTCCACACCAAGCAATAAAGGGGTCCAACTATTTTTATCAGCGACGTCTTTCAATGGTAACAGTTTTTTAACTATTTTTTTCATATTTTTTACATCTGTGTAGTATCTTTGGTTATATCTGGACTCGAGATATTTCTCTTCGTCCCAATTATCAATTGCATAATGTAGTGGTGACCATGCATTCTCATTTTTTCCTTTTAGTATAAAGTCATTTAATTCTCCATAACCTTTTTCTAAAAAGTAATCATTTATTCTTTCGAACATTTTTATTCTATCATCATCTCCTAGTCCAATGTTGCCGCTGATACAACCTATAAAAATGTCATAAATGAATGGATAGTATTCTGTGTCATTATGATTAGCGTTAAAGATTTTAACACTAGCCTTATCTTTTTCGAATATAGCATTAAGAACTTCATCATTTTGTGAATCTGAGTCCATTTTAATAATTTTTACAAGTGTCTTTATTGCTTGATTTCGCTTTAAAAATGGCATTAATTTTTGTAATATTGTGTATCCTATATACTTTTCATTATTATAATATAATTTGTCTAAAGTATAGTCTAATACATTTTTCCCATAATTATCATTTTTTTCGGTATCAATATTATTTTTATATTTTTGCAACATTGCATCTATTTCTTCATAATTTTCTTGTAGTTTATTGAAGCCTATATCACGTGTAGATTTATAGACAACATTAATCAAATTTGTTCTATCCCATCTAAACCAAGTAGATTCTGTGTTAGCTGCGTTCGGGTCTGGAACATTTATTTCAGTGACATCGTTCTCATTGTTTTTAATTTCAGTTTCTGTTTTTTTCGACGGTGTATCATTTATATTCGACGGTGTATCATTTATCTTTGTATTTTGTTTTATTTTGATGCACGTATTGTTTGAACACGATGCGACATTTTTCTCTTTACGAATAATGTTATTTCCAGAGCCAGTGTTTTTTGTAGCGTTTCCCACTCCAACTGAAGTAGCGAGGACAGCAGCAGTAGCGAGGACAGTAGCAGTAAACCACTTTTTACTTGTCCCATATTTTTTCGGCCGTTTTTTTTTCCGCGATTGCGCTTTTTTTTTCCGCGATTCCGCATGTGTGAAATAATGATGTTTAATGAACGGCAAATTGTTCAAGTGTTTTTTTATCATATATTCCGCCTGTTCCGTTGATAAATGCGTTACTTGATTGTGTTTACAAATGCGTTGTGCGATTGGTATCATTTTTTCCATTGAACAGTGTGTTTGTAATAATTGTGTGAATAATTCAAAATCTGTGTTTAATTCTAAATAATTTGATTTAATATATGATTTGTACATTTAATTTATATTAATATATATTTATACGGTAAATATATTATTTACATGTTTTCATGTGAATGTTTGTCTTATCATTTTCATAGCCGATTCGTGTTGTTGTTCTATAATATCATGTTGTTCTTTTAACAAATCTATATCTTCTTTTAACAAATTTCGTACACGGTCAATATACACATTACTATTCAAATTATCAATAAAATACTTCATCAAATTGACGAACGCAAAATCAGCCTGTTGTCTCACACACGCATTACCCAACAAATGCAATCTTTTTGTATTTTCAGGAGTCGTTCTACACAATCTATCAATCTCCGGCTCACCATCCTCCCAATTTCTAGGAAAAAATGCACTGACAACACAATTTTGATTGGACCAACCAATAGGAAATCCCATAATCCATTCTACCCAGTCAGCATTTCCCTGAGCCAACCATTTCACACGCTCAGGTGTACATGTAGCAAACCTGAGTTGTGTTGTAAGGTCAGTACTACACCTAAGAGTCAAATTGCGCGCGGCAAAAGTCCCACCTCTACATCTTGGTGTTGCCCATCTATATTTTTTCATATCTTTTTGCATAATAATACCTCTAGATTCTCTCCCTTTAGCATGTCTGAGAATAATAGGATTTGCATATGCAAATGCTTTCTGAGCAAACGATATTGTTTCGACACATTTATAATTGACACACATACCAAATTTCGGCATTACATCTCCTTTAAAAATAAGTGTGTTATGGTTATGTTTAATTTGTTCTTCTCTGACCCTTTTACAAACACAGAACCATCTATTTCGTCTATGTGGAGCACCTACATTGGCAGCCCCAATAACACACCAATTACAATCGTACCCTAACGACGCCATAATAGTAATGACCGGTTTCCACACAGATGGCATATGTATAATCCTATCAACATTCTCCAAGAATACCAAAGGCGGAAATGATGTTTTAATTAGACGTGCGATATGATAAAAAAGAACCGATTTTTTACCACCGTTAAAACCTTTCCCAAGACCAATCCCTGATATATCTTGACATGGAAATCCTGCCTCCAAAATGTGTACACCTTGTGGCAAAGCAATTAAAGTGGTGATATCTGGATGTATTGGTGCTCTAGTCAATGAGCCATCATTCATTCTTGCATTAAGTACATCCACTGCACTTTTTTCAATTTCACAATACATGATTGGTGTACCAATCGACATCCCACAAATACCTGAAAAAAGAGATACTGATTTCAAATTTTTAGGAAAAATATTCATAAAATTTCACTGGAAAAAATAATGCGCTATATATGTAAAAATGCCTGTTTAAAGCGCGCGCACATTATCTGTCATTAAAAATGACAGATA
>Ga0209716_1001940_pt1 | contig 14367 bp, 14 predicted proteins | sample COGITO_mtgs_1205_FD_184811 | JGI IMG/M metagenome (GOLD analysis project Ga0209716, IMG submission 184811) | Pelagic marine microbial communities from North Sea - COGITO_mtgs_120531 (SPAdes) (version 2) | ecosystem: Environmental > Aquatic > Marine > Epipelagic ...
AGAAAAAGCTTTTAGCGGAACCTTGTCATATACTCTAGTTATTTCTTTTTCAGGTAAAGTTTTATAAGGTTTTTTTGCTTGATAATCATAATCTAAAACTGTACTTGTTCCTGTAAAGTTTTGATCTACTTTTATTGTTTCTATAACTTGAAGAGCTAGTCCATCAGATTCTTTATATATTATATCTATTTCGTCTACGTGAAGATCGCTTTTCAAAGTGTCTTTAGAGTAAGGTAGTGGCACCTGTAAGTGAATGTTGTTAACTTTGTTTTCCATGAAAGCTACAACAGTAGATGATATTGCTTCGTTTTCATCTCCAGAAACACCCGCGCCCGGACCAGCTTCAACTACCTCAGTATTTAAAAAGTATCCATCTTGCTTAGGTATAAAACAAGGTTGCGTAAATGGAGCTATTAAAGAGTACTCTCCATCATCAAACTTAAATCTGTAACTAAATCTAATAAACTTGTCTTCTAAAAAAGCAATATCACCAGAGTAATCAGATTCGTAGTATGGATTAATGTTGAAAACCAATTCAGTAGATGAACCAACCAAAGGTATGCTTACATTACCAGTAAGAGTTAATGTAGGATCAGCATAAGTATCGACAGTTTCACCTGTATCTACTATTGCCCCTTGTTGATCAACATAACCTACGGAAAAACCACTTTTTAACTCATTAGGGAATATAGGTATAGAAAGATTTTGTATATCAAAAGAAGATGAATTTGTCACAGCAGAACTCACGCCAGCAGATCCTCCATTAGGTAGGCTTTTACTAACGACATCCTTCATTGTTGTTTCATATTCTCCAGTAGCTATATCGCTTTCCTTAAATAACTCTATGCTTTGGAAAGGATAGTATTTAGCTACAGATATTTGATCTTCGTTAGTGTAGTAACCAAGAGTTTTTTGTACATTTATTTTTCTTGGCTGATTTCTATTATCTGTCCAAAACAACAAGTCCTCCAAAAGGTTTACACCAAAAATAAGGTTTGATTTACTAAAGTTTAAAAAAGCACCTTCAACTAATTTAGTCGCTGTATCAGTGGCAATGTTGTATTTATATATAAAATGATTTGACCCCGCGCCTGTAGGTACATAACTATTACCAGTGTTGTCCGTTAAAAACACATAAACCGTGCTACTTGAATCATCTGCAAAGTAACCTATAGAAGAAACATTTGGAATGTCTTGTGTTAAATCCGCTATTTTAATATTACCCAATATGTTTTCTAAAGCGCCAACATCTGATCCTTCTGATTTACTAACCTGAGCGTTTTGTGCATGTCTATATTCTCCAGACGGTAATAATCTACTGTCAAGATCTTTATTCATCTTGGATCTTATGAACGCATTTTTAACTTCTGCCATTTATTTTAGTGTTTTAACCATTTAGACTTACCTCTCATAACCTGAACAAACTCGTTAAGTTTGATATTAGATAGTCTTAATTTAGCATTTCTAAGCTTAGCGCTTTTTTCTCTTTTTAATCTATTTACAACGTATTCAGGTTGGTTTATTCTAGAAGCTATAATAGCGTGGCTTATATAAGCATACATTGCTTCTTCAGCTAGCTTTGGTACTCTAGTATCCATTCCTGTAGAAAGTCCGTCAGATATGTACTCTAGTATTATTATTCTGTTTACCAAGTCAGAAGAAAAAGAAAACTTACCCTCTCTATCGTTTATAGTGAAATAACCGTTGATGTTTGCGTTTTGTGGATCAAGACCATATAATTGGCCAACGCCATAAGATTGCTCTCCATATAATAAATCCCAGCTAAAGTCACCGTTATCTATAACGTCTCTTCTGTTTTTTAAAGCGTTATTACTCCATCTGTCTTCTGTTATAGACGTACCGTCAACGTTATCTCCGAAGTTGTCCTGCATCGGTTGACCATTATCTGACTGTAATGGTATAGCTCCAGGATTAGTGGTCATAGAAGTAGGAGTCATAACATGTTTAACGCCTTGATCATCAATCCAGTGCATACTAACGTAGTTAACGTAGTCTTGTGGAATAGGTAAACTAAGACTGTGAGGTATTGTGAGTTCTTGAGAATTTACGCTTCTTAATGTATCGTAACTGAACTCTTGCATTGCTCTCTTAGCGTGAAAGATAATATCTGTACGTTTAGCGCTTGGTATTAATTTACCAGCACCAACGTAGGCAACTATAAAGTTATTTATAATATCATTTAGCTTTGTGTAAGCATATGAGCCATAATTCTTTTCAACAGTTTCACCAACAGCTTTTTCAGCGTATGTGTTTCCATAATTACCTCCATCCAGTCTCTTTAGTTGAGCTACTATATAAAGGTTGTTAACTGGAGCATCTGTATATGTTATAGTATTTCCAGAAACAGTATAACCTGTAGTAACTTCACTCCAGCTTCCTGGAAGACCATTAGAGCTACTATATAGTTTAAAATTGTTCTTTGTGTAGTTTATATTAGAATCTGAAGCAGCGTACCACTCTAGATCAGTATTGAAAGTTGTAGTAAAAGAAACTGTAGTACCGTCACCTCTAAAACCTTGAGCACCTTCGTAGTATTGTCTATTGTTTTCAGTTATTAATGACATCTATTAGCTTTTTTTATTGTTTTCGTTTTGTTGTATTTCAGAAGCAGCAACTTGTATAACTTGTGGATCTCTAATAATAACTCCAGAGTAAAATAAAATTCTAGTTATAACATTAACTTGCTCACCGGTGTTCAACTCAAAGTTTTGAGAATCTGCAGACGAATAAACATATTGACCTAAGTTACCTAGGTTGTAACCCCAAATTACATTTTTTGGTTTTCTTAAGAAACTAATGCTAACTTCTGATTGTATAGAAGAAGGGCTAACTGTTAGTTTACCACCCTCATATAAGTATGTTGGAAAGTCTTTTGTTGATGCTGTTAAAGGAGATTGCTGTATGTTGTAGAATTCATTACGAGCCAATCTTTGTATTTCTGTTGGGAAACCTGTTAAAGGTGTGTATAGCACCGTGCCTAAGCTATGAAAAGCTACTTGAGAACCAGTAGGTTCTGAGCCATCATATATAACCGTGCCGCCTCCAGCTTCTACCACAGGGAAATTAAATTTACTCCCGCTGTATACGCAGGTTCCTGAAGTTTTGAATGGTGACATTTTTTCGTCGATACTCATTTGTCTATCTGAGTAGTCGTAATCTGATTGTGGCACTCGTAGTTGCTGGTTTAAATCATCGAAGTATTGCTCAAAAACATCTAACTGTACTTGAGTAGATACCCTATTAAATTCATCAGGTGTCATATAACCCCTCTGCTCTTTGTTAAGTATTAACAGAACTGTTTTGTATACTGTGTCTACGTTTATTGCCATTATTTTTTATATTTGTTATAATACAAAGGAGACCACCGAAGTGATCCCCATCATATTAGTATTACATGCTATTTAAGTTTTTTCTCCACAGATTTGAAGACTTCTACACCTTCATCTGTTTTGAAGTACGCTGCCATAGCTGAGTAAGGATTTTCATCGAAAGGAACTGTCATTAGTTTCTTACCATTACTTGCCCAAGAAAACGATCTTTGATCTTGTGATAACTTAATAATCTTAGCTTCTACAGCTTTAATAGCAAAGTTTCTCAATTGTACGTTTTCGTCTTTAGCGAGTTCTAAGAACAAAGCAGGATTCTGCCTTGCAAATAGTAGTAAATCTCTTTTAAGTTCCTTAGATGACATGTTACTAACTCTAGATCCTAGTTCAACCCTTAATATTGCTTCTGACTGGTCAACATCCAGTGACATAGCAGCATTTAAGGCTTCAATTTGCATCTCCATAACATCTAACTCATCTTCAGCTTCTTCAACAGCGTCAAATTCAGTGTATCTAATTCCTTTTAAAGGGTGATACAGTGATAAAAGTTTTTGTAATTGTTGATTTCTTTTTGGTACAAACAAAGATCCGTCTCTAAATAAGATATGACCTAAAGTTACTTCTCCTTTTTGTTCATCTTTAAATGGTGATGACATATTAGTAGCGTATCTTAACTCTCTTTGTTCATTTGTTTCTTCGTCATAATAAAGCATAGGCGACTTTAAACTGTGCCTAGCTGGTATTCTTAACGTTAATGGTTGGTATGATCCTGTGGTAAAGTAAGTTCTATCTTTGATTTCCCACTTTTCATTTGCTTTTACTTTTGTTTTCATGATATAATATAATTTAATAGTTTAATAATTTAATAAGAGTAATAATTACCCCCGTTGATATAACGAGGGTAAGAATTACAGTAATATAATACTACTACTTAGTAAACAATACGAAGTTGTTAGCACCTTGTACACATAAACATCTTTCAGATAAGAAGTTTACTTCCATAGCGTCTAAGTCAGAAGTCATTGCTCCACCAGCAGAACCAGTTAACCATTGCTTCATTCTTCTGTCATCAGCTTGAGAAGCTCTATAACGTACGTGCAAGAATGGACGTCTAATGTTTGTTCCTAATACTTGGTCATAAACAGTAGAAGTTCCAGCAGGTACTAATACACCATCGATAGCAGCAACAGGAGCAGCTACAGCAGCAGCTTCAGTTACACCACCTCTTGTAGAAGCATCGTTTAAGTATTTCCAGTCAGTCTTGTAGAAGTCATAAGAACCTCGACGGAATCCAGAGAATCCTAAGTTCAATGCCATATCTTCAGAGTTCTCAAAGATACCATATGCAGAACCAGCTCCAGCGTTTCCACCGTTTAATCCAGCTAACATATCGTCAAATCCTAAAGAAGTTTGTCTGTTTAAGAATAACATGTTCTCTTCAATAGCTCCTTGAGTATCTAAGTTTTTCAAGATAGCGTCAAATTCTCCTAATGCGTCAGCAGCAGCGTTGAATCCAGCTTCTTCATTTCCTCTAGACTTGATAGCAGCAAATAAACCTTCAGTACCTTTGTATCCAGCTGCAGCAGCAGATCCAGCACCAGTTACAGAAGCTTTTTCTCCTTCTACTACAGACATTTCTAAATAGTCTTCAAAACGTAATCTTGTTTCAGATTCAGCTTTTAAATACCATAAGTATCCAGAAGTTCCGTCTTCAGTTGCAACTTCTACCCATCCGATTTGAGCCATATCAGATCCAGATACTACGTATTTGTTTCTAATGATGATTGGAGAGTTAGAGAACTGCGTGAAATCAGGCTCTACGCTTACATAACCATCTGTCTGTGAAGCAGAGTAGTTAGGAGTGCTTGATCCTTTTCCATATTCTGAACCGTATACAAAGATTTTTACACCAGTAGTCGCTAAAGAAGCAGTTGTTGTAGCAGTGTAAGGAGCAACTGTCAATACACCTGTAGAAAGGTTAGAAGCGGTTACAACACACTTTAATTCTGCTCCTAATTTGTCGATAGCAACGATAGTTGATCCAACTGAAATTACATTTTTTACAGTTGCAGAAGGTGTAATAGTTAAAGTATTTGCTTGGTCGTTTAATACATCCGTGTAAGAGATGTGTAATCTATTTTGTTCTGACCAGATTACTTGATCAGAAGACATTGGCATCTCTGCTCCTACCATACGTAAGAATCCAGATAACGTTCTGTTTCCGTAACGCTCGATTTCTTGTTCGTAGATTTCTGGTAAATACTGTTGAGCGAAAGTGTCGCTATCTCCAGGATTTGCTCCTCCGTTGAATGATAAAAAGTTTGTAGCTAATGCTTGTTGTTTTTGTGATGGTACGATACTACCAAATAATGGATCTAATGCCATAATAATTAATTGTTTTTAGTTAAATTTTTTTGTTCTTACTTTTAATTTCGAAGAATCAAAACCGCTAATTGCTTTTACCTTTAACCCGTTAACAAATACATTTCCACTAGAATTTTTTCTAGGTTCTGTGCTTATGTTTTTTGATTTAGCTACAACATCTTTAACCGCGTCGGCTTTACCCTGTTCGTAAAAGTGTTGAGCTATAGTGTCAGCATTTCGCGCTGCATACATAGCTTTGTGATAACCTTTAGCGTCTGCAATATTTCCTTTTTTATCTAGGAACCTCCCTATAAAATTAGAAATGTCAGATTGTGCCTCGGCAACCTCGTTGACGTTTTTGACTCCGTATCTAAATTTTTTCTCACCAACATTAAAATCAAAACCTTTGAAATCATCGTTTAATAAGTTTTTAGTACTTTGTACAAATTGGTCATGCTGTTGTTTTGCAGCTTTTTGATCTTCATTGTAACGGTTGAAAAAATCAGTAGCTTTCTGTTGGTCTTGAGTTACGCCGGGTCTCAACTTGATTTCGTCGTAGTATTTACTCTTTGTTTCCTCTAGAAAGTTTCTAGCTTTTGCAACTTCTTCTTTATACGCAATTTTTTTCTTACGTATTTCTCTTTCCTCATCTAACTCTTCGTCATACGAAAAGTCTTCTAAGATTAAATCTATATCTTCACCTTCTAAATAAGGTTTAGTTTTTTTGTAATACTCCTTAAGTAAAGTAGCGTCATTAACTGTTGAGTAGTCAGCATTCAATCTAACATAGTCCTCAACTGTTCCGCCAGTCTCCTCCATAAAAGAAACTAACTTCTCAACGTTCTCAGGTAAAGCTCTACCTGTTTGTTTGTTTTCCTGCACAGCTTGTTCAACTTGTTCTGTAACAGTCTCAACCTCTTCATCGATAATCTCTTGCATAACTGAATCTTCAGCTACTGCATTTTCAACTTTCGTTGGTTCTTCTTCTTTGACAACAACCTCTTCGATCTGATCTACTTTTTCAGGCTTAATCTCTATCTTTGTAATTTCTGGAGCTACTTTTTCAGCTTGCTCTAGAGTTACTTTTGGCATTTCTACCTTAATCACTTCATTATCAGTGACTAACTTTTTAGGCTTTTTAGGCTTAGCCTTAATTTTGAAGTCTCCCTCTTGTTTTACTATTTCTGACATAATATAATATAATTAAATAATTAAAAAATTCTTTACCTAGGATCAAACTGCTCCAAACCAAAACCACCTAAATTATCCATACCTGCGGATTCAAAGTTTTTTGGTAGTGAGTCGGTTTGCCTTTGGTTTATTAACTCAGATTGTTGAGTTGCTTGTATTTTTGTTCTTTCGTCTTTTCTGTCTTCAATGTCTTGAAGTTTTCCTTTTTCAGCGTCAGCTCTAACTTGAGCTAATTGCATTTGGTATTGAAACTCTTCAGCCATTAACTGCTTTTTTATTTCAGCTTCCTGCTGCATTTGCTGTATCTTAAACTGAGATTTACCTTGTTCTATTTGTAATTCCGTTTGAGCTAAAGCTTGTTGCTTTTGAACTTCAGCCATAGCAGCTCTTTCAGCTGTCTCAGCGTTTGCCTGTGCTTGCGCTTGAATATTAGCTTGTTGTGCTTGCTGCTCCTGATCTCTTTTAATTTTTTGCCTATGCTTCAAAAACTGATTAGCTAACTTTAAGTTTCTAATCTCTCTAATATCTATAGCGTCACTAAGGGCTATGCTACCTGTTTGTAGTGCAACTTGTATATTATTTTCTAACTGCGCTTTTTCTTCTTCTTCTGGTTCTAATTCTAAGAATATACCAAACTCATGCACATTTAAATCACTTATTTCCTGCAACGTAGCTACGTTTACTGAATTTATAGAGTTCATTAACGCATCTTTAGTTAAAGGGAAGCTTAACATGTCTGCTACTCTCAGACTTATATTCTCACATGTTCTAACAGTTACATACATTAAAGACTGTAATATATGTTTAGTTGCTACGTTTGAGTTAGCTGCTGCAAGTTTTTGTAGACCCACTAAAGAATCTTTAGCTGGCATACTGCCATCACGAGCTTCGTTAAGACCGGTTACATCACGTATCATTTGTAAATAATATTGATACGTTTGAATTAACGCTTGTATTTTATTTATACCTGAAGAAGAGTTTAACTCTTGAATAGGTACTTTACCTCTATTAGGATCACCGTCTTGAGTTAAAGATCTTCCAACTATACTACCAGTTGAGAAGTACATATTAAGTGCTTCTTGCGGATTGTAACTGGTTCCATTACCTAAGTCAACTTCAGCTAAACCATCAACGTCTACAAAAACACCATCAGGAACCATCTTAGATAAAACCTGCTGGATTTTTAAATGAGTGATTTGTATCATATCGGTAAAACCAATACATTTACTAACTAAACTATCGATACGACCCTTGTACATTCTTGGCGCTGAAATAGAGTAGTTCATTTCTACCCTTGTTTGATTACTAAAAGGTCTAGTCATATTTTGAGCTAGCTCCCATTTAAGCATTTTATCTTGTCCTAATATCTTAGCGCCACTATATAAAACCTCTATAGATCTTGAAACCCTTTCAAAGTTGTCGTTACTTGGTGGATCAAAGGTGTCAGGTTTTTCAAGTGCTTTTAATAAACCTTGATCTGTTTGTTTTATTTTAAAAACTTGGTTAGAATATGTTTTATATTCAAAATATATAACCTGCACATTATCATAATTATCATCTTGACCATTGTACTGTCTAGTGTAATTATAACTTGCAGGTTGTTTTTGAATTTCTTCTAGTTCCGCGTCTGTTAAATTTGAAAACTGCTTCTTTAATTCTTGCAAAGACACTGATTTAACTTCACCAACATAATATATATCTTCAAAATTAGGATCTTCAGTATAAGAATAAACTAGGTTAGCAGGATCAACGTAATCAACTGTAACACCTTCTGATAGATTAAAATCTGTTTTAGTAGCACCTATACCAAGAACTGTTAAGTCTTGAGCAACTCTTTTCTTTACTTCTTCGTATCTATTAAATTCTAAAATATTGTCTATAACTTCTTCTTCAGCTATTTCTACAGATTGTTTGTAGTTTAACTGAACATACAAATCTAACTCTTCTTTATTTGTTGGCAACTCGTCAGGTTTAGCAGTCATAAAAAGATCTGCTCCCAAGTTGTTTTTTATAGACTCTAAAACTTTTTTTGCGTTCATATCTCTTAATATAGCCGCAGTGTAATCTGTTCTTTGTTTTTGAGCGTAAGGATCCGTAGCAAATGATTTTATTTTATAACCTTTATCAGTCATACCGTTGACAACGATGTCTACGAACTTAGATAACACGGCAACAGGTTGCCAGTCTAAATTAAGATAAGACAAATCACCATTAGTTGATAATTCATCTTTATATTTTTGAACAGATTGTTCTCCTCTAGCATATAGACGTAATCTGTGAAAGTTTTGCCAGTTGTTACCGAACCTACCACCAGAACCTGCTCCTCGATCTCCTTTGAACCATTCGTTCTCTATAGCTTTAGCAACTTCTGAACCGTATTCATAACTCTGCTTTACTTCGTCCGGTACTACCTGACTTGGGAAAGTGCTGTTTACGCTTTTGTAAATCATTTATCTTTTTATTTTTGAGGTATAACCACTGTTATCGTATCTACCAAAAGAGATTGATACTGGCTTTCTAGTAGCCTTGAAAACAGGTGTGTATTTGTTTTTATTACATGCCATTATAGCTAATCCAGAGCTTATAGTCGCATCAAACTTTGTTCTATTGTTTATGTCAAATTTTGCCCACTCTTCAAGAGTTTTTTGAAAATACATATTTCCATAACCTCTTTCTGTAGCGCCCACAAAATCATTTATATAAGATTCGATTGCTGCGGCATGCGCTTGTTTAATATCTTCACTAGAGTTTGGTATACCACCAATTTCTTTTTCTGTTACTGATAATTTAGAATATATTTTATCAGGTCTATTTATTGAAAAACCTCTGTAGCCTCTTCTTTTAAAATAATACAAAAGCCTAGGTTTATTGTTCTCAGCTAGTATTGGCATTCCGTAAAAAACGCAAGCCATTAATATATCTTCAAAAAACATCTCAGCTGTTTGAGGTCTAGCTATATACTCTAAAAAAAACATATTAACCGGGTGATCTTCCATGCTGAATTTAGTAAGACCGTGCAAAGCTCCTTTAGATCCTCTACTGTCTACTGTTCCAGATATATCGTAGCTGTCACACCCAAAAGCTCCCATATGTTCGTTTCCTGGGTACTTTACTCCATTCTTTACTATTACATGGTTTTGGTGATTTGCAGATGGAATCCAACTTATTAAAAATCTACCATTGCTGTTTGGAGTAAAAACAACTCTAGTATCTTTGACACCGTTCTCCCATTGAAAACTACCTTTAGTAATTAATTTACTATTCAAATACTCTTCGTTGTGATCTATTTGTTCGTATATCTTAGTTAAATTAAACAAAGATAATTTAGCTTCATCTCTAAAAGCGTGTTTTTCTGTTCTAGGAAACTGACGGTAATATTCATTTAAACCATCTTGGTCGTTTTTTAAACCATCTACTTCGTTTTCCCAATGCTCTATTACTCCGTGAGTTATAGGTATTCCGCTTGGATCTACTGTTTCTTTTTTTGGCTGATCGAATACAGGTAATCCATAAGTATCAATGAATCCCTCGTAATTCCATTCCATAGGTATGAACAAAGAATATAACCCTGAGCTAGTCTGCCCATTGCGGTTTCTTTGCGTAACATCTGATGCATAATATAATTTTTTGAAATTACCACCACCTTTTTCTAAAGCGTTTGAAGTAGAACCCATCATACATTTACCTACGATTCTACTACCTAACCTTAGACAGGTTTTTGTAACTCTCCAGTTGTTTAGTATGTTATCAGGTCTTTCCCACTTTCCACTTTCATCGTGTACTAGTAGTTTTAGTTTTTCCCCATCGTACGAGTTGTCCCCTGTGTTTTTCCAGTCAATGGTGGTATCAAGACCTTCAATTTCCTCTTCGACTTGACCTTCGTTGAGTTTTCTTCTCGTAAGCCTGGAAGCTGGAACTCTATAAGCGAGTTCGGTCTTTGGTCTGTCCATACCGTCTTGTATCGGTTTGAAGAAGAACGGGTAATTAACGCTGATAGGTACCACTTTATCTGTGAACATCTTCTTTGCATCGGCACCAGATTTGGACAAAATCCCAAAGCGTGCGTCGGTTGATATTGTTGCCATGTTAACGGTCTCAGCTGAAGCCATGAACGAAAAACCTGACCTTCTGTTCTTGAGATATGACATTCCATAACAACGGATGTCTGCTTTGCAAGCTTCCCAGAATAAGAAGAATATTCTGTTTGATTCCCTATAATCTGCTGCCCCAACATCAATCTTGGCCCACTGCAGGTACATGTAATGAGTACCAGTAACATAAGTTGGCTTGCCATTATTATAGAACCAAAAACCCTTTTCCCTTTTTTCAAACTCTTTGTCAATATATCCATACCATTCTTCTTGAAAATTAGTGGGGTATTTTTGCCAATCAAAAACGCTTTTGATTTTCGCAAGTTCTTTAGGATATTCTAACCTAGACCACATTTGTTCTTCTTTCTTGTCAGAACATTTGTAAACATCTTCTGGAACAGCAGGTAAAGCAATTTTTAAGTTTTGTATCTCTACAATCTCACCTATAGTTCCATCAGAACTTATAATAACCATATCGTGGTCACTATCGTATCCTTTGGCCCACTTTTTATTTCTATTATTTCTTTTTAGTAAAGCAGGTTTTACGTGGTTTTCTATTATCTTTATTAATGTTTGCTTGTACATTATTTAGACCTACCTTCTGCAAAGCCTTTAAAAGACTTTTCCTGTTTAACTTCTTTTGGCTTTTCTTCCAATAGTCTTTCCTCTTCTTCTATTCTACTAAGTATTTCAAAAGCATCGAAAATAGCTAGTTTTTTAGTAGCTGCAGCATTTTTTAATCTATCAGCGGATATATCATCATCTGAATCAACTATCTTTTCTTTAGCTACTTGAATTAACTCCTCAACTGCTTTTTGCCCAGCTAGGATTATATTCCTCTTCGTTTCCTTTGTATTCATACTTTAATAAAATATCATTAGATTCCATACAATAAAGTCGTTGATCATCTACTATAAACTCAAACTCTCTGTTTGGTTTAAAACCTATAAGATCTCCCTCGCTTATTCCTAGCGCTTCTAACGACTTATTACCGATTTTTAATACTCCAATATGCTTTCTCTCTTTATCCATTGAGAAAGGATTGTTATTTTTAATCGGCATTACAAAACACCTAGTACCAATTGGTCTCCATTTATTATCTCTTTTATATAAGTAGACTTGATCTGGTTGGCAAAAGTATAAGTTTTCTTTAAAAAGTTTACTACTATCAACGGCTTCACCTTTTTGATTATAGTATCTTCTAAACACATTGTGGTGAATAATTATTATGTCACCAACATTTATAGATGAATTAAAAGCAATAGGTACAGAAACAACTTCAGCTTTTCTACTGATAAACTTAAAGTCTTCGATGCTTGAATTTAACATCAATTTCTTATCACCAACTTTTATTTCATTATCATATCTTCCTTCTACAGGTTTTACTATAAAATCGAATACACTTCTCATTAATACTGTAAATCATATTCAACGGATATAGCCATGTTAGAATTAAATTTCTTCCATGGCAATACCTCGTTGTTTTTCTTTATATGTATACTATAAGAGTTGTTAGATTCATCGTGCAGTATATGAGATATTTCATGACCTCCATATACAGACTGGCCAATAGCGTAATGCATTGCGTCATTCTTGTAGTCAGAACCTATACTGATTTTTCTTATAATAGACGACATATACTAAGCTTCTTGTTCTTCTTTCTTAATTTCCTCGAAGCTTCCGTCTTCTAAGTTAATACTGATTGCTCCGTACTTCTTTTCTAAAACTTTCTTGTTGTCTTCTACTTCTTTGTTTAGTTCTTGAATATGAGAGATCAACCCGTGTTTCTGAGCCTCTAACACACCTACTTGAGATAACGCTTGAGTCATTTTTCCTTGGTTCTCTTGAACTAGTTTTAATTCTTCCGCTGTAATCTTGTTTTCCATTTGATTTAATTTAATTGTTTTCATTTATTTATTATCACTTGATCTTTTACCTTTTTCCCAAGTCCTTCCTACGAAGTATGCTCCATATACCGTGATCAATAGCGATTGAAATATGGGTATATATTGCCCCGCGACAACAAAGCCTCCAATATTACCATCAAAAAAAGATAAAACAGTAAATATAAAAGTTAAGTATATTAGAACGAGTGGTCTAATGTTTTTAGATAAAAAACTATCACTAACCATATCCGCTTTCCAACGATCTGTAACTTGAGCTTGAGCGTCGCTATCAGCTTTCTCTAGTATCTCTTGAATCTGCTTCTTAATTAAAAGTTTTTCTTCTTCAGTAGTGGTAAGCTTATCAATGACGTTACCAATATTCTTGATAACGCCACCTGTAAGCCATTGAAATATTTTGTTCAATTATTTTATTGTTTTCTTCGGTACGGTGTATATACTGCAACGTTACCACTTTTATCTCTTTTAAACTTACCAGTATTACTTTGGTAACTACCAAATGTGTGTTTTAAGTCTTTCTTATCTTCTTCTGTGACGTTAGCTAAATTGCTACCTAAAGAAGATGCAGTTGGACCGAATCTATGAACTCTACTGTTTACTATATATGCAGAATCTTTAGCTCTCTGAGCTTTACGAGCAAGACCCCATTTAGCATCAAAGGTTCTTGGATCCGCATTAACCAAGTCTTTATTCCAAGTACTTTCATTCACTATTCCTTGAGAAACCAACGCTTCTTCTGATTTTGAAAGATTTGGATCTTGTTTGAAATGAATGCCCTTGTAGATTGCTGGCAAGCTTTTAGTTCCTGCTTTTTCATCTGTCTGTAGTAAAGCAGATGGAATTCCTGCTCCTGTTTTTTGCATTGAACCACGTCCAGCGCTTTGTTTGTAAGCCATAATTTTTGTTTGTTTATTTATTTATTTATTTATTTATTTATTCCATGTAAAAATGTGATAACTTCTTAACTGTGATCATCTTATTTAAGTCACCAGTGTAGTAACAAAGTATTGTGTTTGAATCTTTTAAAACGTATTTAATATCTACGTAGTAGTTATTATTTGGATTATGCAATTTAGTAGTAAAGGATTTGCCATCGCTACTAACAATATATTCTTCTATAACTCTATTTTCTAAAAAGCTAGTATTAAAAACTTTAACTGGCTTAGAGTCATTTGTTATGATAGTCATAACGTACGATGATGTTTCACTAACCCAAGAACCTTCCATTTCGCTTACTTGAGCGCTTGATAATAATGTTGTTGCTAAGGCTAGTACTAATAATAATTTTTTCATTTTATTTAGATTTAAGTTTATAATGTCTAATATAACAAAAAAACCGCTACATATAAAACTAAAAAACGTTTTTATTAGCTTTATAAGTTTTATAAGCTTGTTTTGTTAACTTAGTAGGATCTACACCAAGTTTTTTAACTGCGTTGTAAATAGGTTTTAGCACTTTAGCTTTTTTAA
>Ga0209716_1001951_pt1 | contig 14335 bp, 5 predicted proteins | sample COGITO_mtgs_1205_FD_184811 | JGI IMG/M metagenome (GOLD analysis project Ga0209716, IMG submission 184811) | Pelagic marine microbial communities from North Sea - COGITO_mtgs_120531 (SPAdes) (version 2) | ecosystem: Environmental > Aquatic > Marine > Epipelagic ...
GGTTATGGATTCCGATGTCCATGACAACACCCCTTGTGGACAGGTATCAAATCCATCCATGATGCCATCTGAATCATCGTCAGGATCGCACGCATCCCCGTCCCCATTGCTGTTGTAGTCTCCTTGAATTGGATTGTATGTGTCTGGACAATTGTCGTTTGTTCCAACATTGTCTCCATCGAAATCAGGCATGAAGAAGGACATGTAACTGTAGCCTGAGGCGATCACACCGCCATCATTTGACCGTCCGTTCACCATGGTCGCAGGTGTCGATTCCACATCGACAATTTCACCATCATCCAAATCAACCCAGAGAACCTCGTAGGGATTGCCACCAGTTGGCGAATTCACTTCAGCACCTTGATATTGATATTTAGTCACGCTATTACTCCCATGGGCGATGATAAATGCTACAGTCTCTCCATCACTGTAGGAATGATATGGTAACAAATCGTCATCATCGGCACCTACATTTGCGGACCATTCAATACCCGCATCTATGTTGATTTTTGATACGATGTATTCCAGGGGAAGATCGCTATATTGATTGATAATTGCACCATCAATGCTTGTTTGTCCAACATACCAATCGCTGAAGATCACAGCGCCATCGCTGTCAATACCCAACAGTTTGGGGGAGAGTTGGTATCCTTCGGATTGTTCATTCACCGCCATGTGCCCGTCCCAATTGCCTGTGTTGTCCATCAAAGCAATGTATTGAGCGTATCTTGGGGAGTGGGAGATTTTTTGTCCAGTAAAGTTACTTTCTGTGTCTGAACCTGAGACAAAATCTCGAGTGTTACCTGTGAGGTACATGCTTCCATTTTCAATCATCATGTCAGTGAAATGAATGGAGGTATATGGTGAGCTGACCATCGTTTGTTTGGCTCCGTTTGTACCGACTGATACCCACATGTTGCAATATCCTTCTTCTCCTCCAAGCGGGCATAATATCGTTTGCGAATCGTACTTGATTGAATTCGACGTGGTAAGGAACATATGAAGACCAGATTCATTGACATCAAACAACGGCGTGATGTAGTTGTATGTTGGAGCCTCATATGGGACTTCGAGCATTCGTACCCAGTTTGTGCCTGTCGGGGAGGCTGATGTGATGCTGTAATCGATATACCCTGAAGCAGTTGCTCCCATAAGAACCGTGTACAAGGTTCCATCTTCCCCAAGCCCTTGGTAGGCCAACTTACTGTAGGCGTTTCCGTTGGTTTGCTCTAGATCAACCCAATCCCACGAGCCGTTATTGTAAAATGCAGTAACGAGATTGTATGTGTAGGATGATGCATAATATTGGGTGCCTCCGAATGTTAGGTATGAGTTGTACGTTGAGAGGGTAAGGTAAAGTTGGTCTTCATCAATAACATGCACTCCAACAACTTTCGAATAAGCATAGTCTGGACTGTTGCAGTAATTACTACAGGTGATTTTTTCACCGTACTCGACAAGGCCTTCGGAATCAATTTTCAGAAGATGAAAACCTCTTCCATTCGCGGAGTATTGGTTGTTCATCCAATTCCCATAATCATCTCCCACGACGTAGTACATGTTCCCTTCATCATCAAAGTCATGATTTGTGAATTGGTGGTTGGTCGAGTCACCAGTTTGATCAAGGTCGCCGGAAATTGATCCAGACCAGCTTGGCAAGAAGGCATAGGATGCAGGAGCTTGCGTGCCTCCGTCAGCGGATACCACTGGCGTAAACGGCATGAACATGAGAATGACCACGAGAAGGAAAGCAGCGGTCTTTGAACGGTGAGCCATGAATCGATGGACTTGTTTTGTTTCTTAAGTTCTCTCCCGATAGGTCGCAAACAATCTTATCGGCGTGTTTTGGACCCACGGAGAATACTCAAGCAGAAATACTACTGTCCAAACCCAGTGCCATGAAGAAGCCTCAATTTTCAGGCGTGACTGAAGAAAAAAGGGCCTTTTTCATTTCGATGGGCGTCCTTGTGTTCCTGGCTTGTATGTACGGAATCCTTGGTTCCACTCGGTGGGCTGTTGATCCAATTCAATCGGCCACAAACTTCTGCGAAGGCATTTCAGATGGCCTTGTCAAAGAACCGATGAACGCCCTTTCGAACCTCACCTATGTCTTCGTTGGACTCTTCATTCTCTGGAACATGCCACCAAGCAAGGCAAACACAGCCAACCCAATGCTCGGACGGGGCATGTACCCAATCCTGTTTGCAACCGGCTCGATGTACATCGGTGTCGGTAGCTTCGCCATGCATGGAACGAACACCGACTGGGGCACGGTGATGGATTGGACGGGCATGTTGTTCTTCATTTCCTTCCCGGTGTATTACAACCTCGCTCGCCAGTACCAGTGGACGGACCGCTTCTTTGCAACGGTTTTCTTTACTGTGTTTGCTCTTACAGCCCTGCTTGACACCTATGCGACAAGCAACAACCTCATTTTGATTGAGAATTTCTCAGATGATCGCTCGCTCCGTTTGTCCGGCTTGACCCGTGATTACCTGTGGTCGCTGTACATTGGAACATGGATCATTCAGGAAACAAAAAACCTCACTGAAAACCGAATAGGATGGATGATTGCCCTGCCTCTCATCGCATGCGTTACCCTTTCAGTTGGCGTTCCATTCCTGCAAATAATCATTCTCTGTGCACTGTTCATCGCCATTGCCTACCTCCTCCACTCCAACCCCGGTCACACGCTTGTTCGAGAGCCGAGCCCGCATCTGTGGATTGGCGTTGCCTGCTATGTGGTGGCGAATGTTGTTTGGCGCTTTGGCCACAGCGATGAGGCTGCTTGCAATCCGGACTCCTTGTTCCAGTACCATGCTCTTTGGCACCTCTTGACCGGTTTGTCGGTGTACTTCTTCTTCCGTTACTTTGCCACTGAGTCGCCTGTTGAAGCGACGGAATTATCGGCATAACATCAATCCGTTAACGACTTGCTTTTGGCTGTGGCCAAACAGCGGTATATATCCAATCGACGAAATGGACGAACGATGATGGAAGAATTGCCACAGCATTTGGCGGAACGAACCCGTCATCGGAATGCCCTCGGTGTGCCCCATGGAACGGGGCCTGTGGTCGTCTGGCTCAAGTCTTCATTCCGCTTGCATGAGAACCCAGCCATCGAAGTTGGACGGCATATTGCGGCTCAACACGACTTGCCGTTGTTGATCTATCATGGCATCGATGAACGCTATCCACACGCCTCGTTGCGCCACCACACCATGCTGCTTGATGCGGCTGTCGACATGGATGAAGAATCCAGAAAAGCAGGGCTTCGATATGCGCTGCACGTGGCAAGAGAAGGCCATCGCCCATCGGTGATGAAGGCGTTCAGCCAATCGGCCAGTTGCATCATCACTGATCTCTTTCCGCTGCCTCCATGGACCGATTGGGTTGACACCATTGCCGCCACAGCGGCGTGCCCAGTGCTCGATGTGGATTGCCACTGCGTGATTCCAATGCCCTTGTTTGGCAAATCGGTTGACCGGCCGTACAAGTTCCGGGATGCAACAAAGCGAATGAGAAAGCAGCGCCTGCAAGCCTCGTGGCCGGTGTGCGAGGTCAAGCCAGAACCCTACACTGGACCGTTGCCCTTTGAACCGGTCAATGTCATTGAGGATGTCAAGAACCTCGAGAACCGATTTGCTCTTCTGCGCACGTGTTCAATCGATCCGACCGTTTTGCCAGTGTGGCAGGAACGAGGCGGTGAACGAGCAGCATTGAGCAAGTGGCAGGCCTTCTACGACAAGGGATTGAACGGCTATGCTAAGCGGCGCAACAACGCTGCAGACCCTTCGGGCGTGTCCCGACTTTCAGCAGCCTTCCACTATGGTTTTCTTTCCCCCATGAGGGTGGCTCGAGAAGCGGCAGCAGTTGGCACAAAGTCTGCAGAAAAATACCTCGATGAGTTGCTGATTTTCCGCGAACATCCTTGGCATCACATCTTCGCAGCAAGCGATCCATACGATGCGTCGAACTTGCCTGAGTGGGCGCTTCAGTCGTGGCGAGAAACAGCCGATGACCCACGAGTTGTGCTGCTGAAGGACCACGAAATGGAATACGCTGAATCACCGTTTGAATTGTGGAATCTGTGTCAACGTTCACTGCTTCGCCATGGGGAATTACACAACAATTTGCGCATGACCTGGGGCAAGGCCGTACCGCTCTGGACTGAGTCATTGGAACACTCCCTGTATATTGGCCAGGTGCTCAATGACAAGTACGCACTCGACGGTCGCGACCCTTCTTCTGTGGTCGGCATCCAATGGTGCCACGGTTTGTTTGATCGGCCCTTTTTCCCCTCAATGCAAGTCATGGGCGTGGTCCGCAAGCGAGACGTTGTGACCCATGCTTCTCGGCTCGATGTCGAAGCCTATGCGACGCACATTAATCGAAACCAGGGCCACAACGAAGGGCTTCACTATGCAGTTGGAACCGGAATTGTCGGCTCGTTCATCGCTCGTGTGCTCCACGAACACGGCTTGAAGGTTCAGATTTTAGCCTCCAAGGGTGGTGCTTCTCTCCATCAACATGAAGATCTGATCGACGCACTTGATGCAGGCTCCTTTCCACCATGGATGGAACAGCGCGTGGCTTCGATGTGTGAAGAATCTGAGATCAATTCGGTTGGTGATGTGGCCAAGCAAATGCGCAGGGGGATTGCCCAGACCAGGTCGCTTCTTGGGGGCGAGGCGGGTCTTGTGGTGAATGAAGCACAGCCCGAGCCTTCTGAACCTGGCCATTTAGCGGCTCAGATTAATCATGCTGTTTGGCAAGCCGTGGAGGTTCTTTGGAGCGTCAATGCCGCAGAAAAGCCAACGAAAACTTCCATTCAAACTCGATTGATTTGAGCCCATCTCATTGGATCACATAGGCCAAGCCGGGCAAGGAGTGAACAAAGGCCATCAAACTCGGTTCAGATCGAAAACCTTGTCTGCGATGTCCGTGTAATCTGCTTCGCGGCATGAAAACACAATCATTTGCATGGAATCCTTACTGACAGATTGCCGAATGACGTCCTTCATTCGAGACAAGCGGCCCTTGTCTGCAAAGACCAACGCGTCATCAAGAAGCATGGTTGTTCCATCGTGGTTCGAGGCTTCACCTAACAGAACCATTCGCAATATGGTCTGCAGTTGCTCTCTTGAGCCATGAGATTCGTCTTCCACACGAATGCCCTTATTTTCAATCGGCTTTCCTTCATCGTCAAGGCGGATTTCAATATCGCCGCCCCATACGTGTCGGAGGAGACGGTCAATTTCGCTTGAGATTTGGTTTCGACTCTGGGCTTGTGCATTGGTTTGCTCGAGCGCAGCAAGGCGAGCGATGTGTTGGTATGCATTATGATCGAACCGAAGATTTTCCAGTTCACCTTCGAGAAGGACGATGTCTGCCTCAAAGGTTGGCAAGTCCGCCAAAACCTCGTTATTTCGCAACTGCTTCACTCGTTCTGCCAACTGCAGCACATTCGCACGACGTGTGTCATACTCATCCAAATTTCGCTCGAGCAAAGCTGCACGCCCCAAGGGTGTTTCTTCCTTCAGCACCATGTCTTCTCTGTAGGCCTTATCTGAAGTCTGAGCCGTTTCCAATTCTGTTTTTGCTTCGCTTTCTCGCTTCGCTGCCTCTTCATCAGGTCCATGCGCCAACCGGTGATCTTCCACTTCAGTGGATTTGGTCAAATGGGCAGCAGCGGCAGCCTGGTGAAGGGCTTCTGCGGATTTATATGCGACCAACGCCTCGGTTTTTGCGGTATTTTTTGCCTTGCGATCTTCGTTGGCAATCTTTTGCCGCTCTTCAAGTCGGATAAGAACCTCAGTTAATTTTCCATCTGGCTTTGGGCTTTTTGGCTCTTCAACCGTGCTTTCAACCCGGGTTTTATGCACCCCAATTTTCTGATTTAGAACCTCTTCCGAAGGCAAAGCGTTCAGGGTAGCCTCAAGTGTTTTGAGTCCTGTATCGAGGGCCGTATGGTCAAGTTGGCGCTGGTGGAGTTGTGCTGTTGATTCAGCATCGAGCTGCTTGAGCAGTTCTTTCTTTTCATCCTCCAATTCAGAAGGCGATTTTCCACTCATTGCTTGCTCAATTTCGATAAGGAGTTTCTTTCCTTTCCGAACTTCGATTCGTTCGGCAGCTTCCCCGTGTTCCTCAATTAGATTACCGTCGCCAGTCACCTTAAGGTCGGCTGAGCCTTCATGAACTCGAATTTCCATTTTCCTTGATGCCTTCGCTATGGCGATATCTTCATCAAGCGTTCGAATCGCCTTCCAATCTTTTTCGGTTGGCAAATGTATCGCTTCGAATTGCTTGCGAAGTTTCAATCGTTTAGCATCGTGCATTCTGCGTTCTTCGAGTTGGCGTGTTGCTTCCTTCAATGCTGCAGTGTCCTCCACCAAAGCCTGTTCTCGAGTCAAATGATTGTTCCAATCAGCAGCATTCTGGAATTGGTCATCGCATTTTTTACTCGTTGCTTCAGCCTCTTGGTGCGCCTTTTCAGCACCATCATGTTCCTTCTTACATTGTAACGCAACATTGGCGCTTTCTTTCTCATTTGCGAGGAGGGTTTCGAGTGTTGCCACAAGTTGTTTCCGTTCCCTGACAATGGTAGCCAGTGGTTCGTGAACGATACGCAGTTGCTCAGCAGCCTCGCTTGCCAAGTCTCTGGCTGCCCGATGTGCATCCGCTTGAGATCGAAGGGTTCGAATTTCATCACGGGTTCGTTGTTGATTTTCTTCAGATATGTCCTGTTCTGTTCGAGCCTCTTGCTCGTACAGATCCTCCTCAGCCTGATTCAACTCGGCCTCCAATTCACGGGCCTTCGCCTGTTTTTCCAACAAGTTTTCCAATTGTTTCGTCTTTCGCACAATCGAGCCATCAGTTCCTGCCCTTGGCGTTCCGTTCGCTCGGAGGGACTGGATGTACGTTGCTCGCTGGCCCTCTGCGCCTACGGCAACGGCAAGCAAGGCCTTCGCCATTTCAGCATCATCAACCGTGAGTCCAATGCGTCGCAGTTGTTCACCCATTCCAGGCGCGATGTGGAGTTCTCCTTGCAGGTAGAAAGCGAGGGAAGACAGGTACGTTGCGGCGTTCCGGACAAGGTTTCCCATTGGGCCAGCGTTTGTGCTGTAATTTCCATTTGCTGGAGGCATTTCAAATGCCAATTCACGGACCTTGTCTTCAGCTTCGCCACCCTTGGCCAGCACGTCGCCAGAGTCTGCATCCATCAGTTTTGACTGATCTCGATCGCCCCAAACTTTGTTGATTGTGTATCGGCCATCGTTGGTGGTAAATGTGACGCTGGATTTTGGCGAACCTCCTGAGGTCGGGAGAAGTTGCCCCTTGAGCACTCCAGAATTTGCGGAGTGGGTCATTGTGAGCATCAACATCATGGCTAACGTTGATTTTCCAACCCCATTATCGCCATGAAGCACATTGATGCCGTGTCCGAACTCGAATTCATGATGCCCTTTCCAAATTCTGCAATCTTCAACTTCTAATTTCTCAATCATTGCCAGCATCATTGCCACCTCCCAATGTTCATTTTCAATAATTCTAACGCCCTCTTCCTCATTTGAGGCGTTAAGCTCAAATCGTCCTTCAGCGCTTGTTTTAGTTTGTTCAGGACAGGGTGATCTTCGTCAATCACATCGCTGCTTTCAAGTTCTGATACTTCGTTAGAAATTTCCAAAATGGGCCAGAGGCTTCTGAGCGTAGCAAGTTCATGATTGAGTTGTTCAACGGGTTCATTCTCCATGGCCCCTTTCAATGTCAAACGAATGGATGTAAGTTCAGGGGGTTGGTCCTCTATGTGTTCAAGGCGTGATGCAAGAACCCCACCAATGTCCGGTGTATCACCTGCAAATTCGATGGTTTCGTTGACAAAGCGGATCGCTCCCACCTCAACCCGTTCAGCAGAAATCACCTCACCGTTCTTTTTCACTTCGAGGCTCAAATACGCCCCAGTGAAGTTTTGATTGATGTGCTGTGCTTCTGGCGCCATGGCATAGTACAACTTGCGTTGTTTTGAAACCTCAAGATTAAACAGATTAGAGGACGATCCGTCCCCATCGCTAGGACCGTGCTGATCGCCGCAGATGACGAGGTCGAGGTCTTTGCGTTGAGCCAAGTCTTCAGGAATGAGCCCGCCAGGCAGTGAGGTCAGGGCTCCATGCATCAAAGCGATTCGAACACCTTGCTTCTTTGCGCGTTCAGGAATCCATCCCCACTGGTCGGAGATGTCGTCTTTACGAAACAAAGGGGCAGGATACAATGTGATTCCTAAATCAGCGTAGTCAACAGGTTCGCGTGTTGTTGCAACCTTTACGTGGGCGGCTCCTCGTTGTAAGAGCGCCTCTTGAAGAACGGTGGGGATTCCTGAATTCACGGGATCGTGATTGCCAGGGATGATGAGGCAAGGGGTGGTGCAACTTGCAAGGATCGTGGCAGCTTCCTCAATAATCGAGGTGGGTGTTGCTTTCCGGTCAAATAAATCACCTGCAATAAGGATTAAATCATGCTCTGCCCCGTGATTTTCGATCACCTTCGCGAAGGTTTTCATCAATTGCCCCCTGAAGGCTTGGGCATGGTTCCCTAGTGTCCCAAAGGCTTTGTCAAGTTGGAAATCGCCGGTGTTCAGAATTCGGATGCCCATATCAAACCCACTCCCTGACATGGTATAAAGAATCGAATGCCGTTGTTTTTGTTTTTGATTTTTCTCGGTTTTCAGCGGTCGGTATCTGTTGATGTTTCATGTTCATTTCTCCTATCTCTGTTCATTGCTTGAATGATCTTGTTGATTCGCTTGGAAGGCCAGTTCTCATGATTTGAAGTTCTTTTTTGGCTTCATTCTGGTGTTCACCATGGATAAGATCGATAACTCGAACCAGGCATCATGCCGCCACTGAATTGTGCACAATGTCCACAGCGACCCGTTGAACGGGAGACGAGGGTGCTGCAGCCTTGTCCAATACAAGGGACTTTTTCTGCAGTGGGGCTTGAGGAAAGCTTTGTCACTATTTCGGAACCAGAAATCATTTTGCCGTCGTCCATCTTTATGACGGTGGTCAACTGCCCTTTGTAGCCACATTTATAGTTGGTACAGTTGATGTTGTTTGCTTGGTCAGGGAAGGCAAGGGTACCACATTGGGGACAGAAACACATTCCCTGATGAGATGTTATGCCAGATTGTGTTCGAATCCTGAGGTTATCGATTTGAATCTTTGATTCATAGGTCAATCGTTCTCCTCTCGTTGGTGGGTTCCAGAGATCGTGCTGCTCTTCTTGAACATTTTTTCTAAACTGGTCTTGAAAGCGAACTGTTTCATGCGATTTCGGCCCATTTTCCCGACATTGAAATGATCAATAATTACCTCGCGGCCTTCAAAACCCTTGCTCCGAGCGTCAGTTCCAATGTAAGGCAGCAAAATATCCATCAAGTTGAGCAACACCTCAGGCACCTTTTTCGAATTTGAATAAATCATATTAATTGGGTGCGGCCACATTTGTGCCTTCTTTTTGCTCAAATCCTGTTCAAAGAGGCTCCAAAAACGTTCTAATTCATCCCGATCTTGATGGAGAAAATTTCCTCTTGGAATAAGGCCAATCTCCGGATGTTTGCAGTGAAACCATAGGGTAGCAGCAAAGTATTGCAGTAAAGCGTTGCTGACGCTCGGGATTTCAAGGATTCGGGCAATGTGCATTTGAATGGTGTTCTTACTCATTTGCATGCCCTGGCGTACGGGTGGATTTCCAATCATAAATTCACAGATTGTATTTGATAGAAGTTCAGAACTTTTCAGTAAACTCTTTCTCAATCTCTCCCCGTGTCTTTCAACCAAGAACACCAAGTCGATGTCTTGGTTCTGTTGCACCGGTGACAAAATGTGATTTAAAAAGGGATGATTTGTAATATTAGTTGATGGAAAGAACTTGTCTGCAAGCCCACCATGTTCATGGCTGTTCGCACTGAGTGACAAGGAATATTCCAATCCAGAAATCAAACGAGAGGCAGTATTGTTTAGATTGTTTGGCTGAATCTTTCGTTGACCATCCCATGTAAGGCGATCGAGGAAATTAGCTTCGAATTCGATATTAGATGACCCATGCTGAACATGCCCGAGGTACCACTGAAGTAAAATTGGGTTATCGATTTCTCCTTCATCAGTCCATAACTCTAAGATGCGGGAGGCTGAGGACAACGAAACATATTGCATAAGCCTCAATGAATTCGTTGCGATTAACAAATCGGAACAATCGAAGATGGTTGTGTGTTGGTAAATGACATCCACGGGATGTTTACTGGCACTCGAATTATAGAACCGTTCAGGCCAATTGAGTGGGAATCGTTCACTGTTTTTGATGGAATCTATGTATTTTTGACCAACCTCATAGAGGATAATTTCGTCTTGAGTTGGCTGAACATTCTCTTGATTCATGTAAGGATATAGACCGTCATTTTGGATTGAGATAATTGGTCCTTTGTTGACGGTAAGCATGCCGATGGTTTGTTCTATAAATGGCCCTGGAACACTAGGAAGCAAATCGATGATACATGATTTAAGCGGGCCGTCACCACGGTTTCTCCGAAGCACGGCGCGAGTTAGGACAATGCATTGAGACCAAGCGGATGAATTGATTAAATCTCTTCGATGCATAAGTCCAGATTCTTCTGCTGCTTTTGGAAGGTATTCATCTGCGAATCTTTCGTCTTCGAAAATAATGCCTAATGCCACTTCAGGTAGAGTTTCATGAGTAAACTCCAGCGCATGTTCATCGTTAACGAAGAGTAAACCCATGTTGTTTCGGATGAATTCCTCTTCGATTGGAGTGATTTTAATTTCAGAATGAACGCGATTAATTCGGGTGAGTATCACATCCAAATTCTGGGTGTTCATGGTGAAATAGTTAGCAGCGATGAGGCAGAACAAATCGAGAATTTTTTCTTGATCAAACGCATCAGTTCTGGTTGGATATTTTTCTGCTATGGATATTTCGATGCCCACCTCAATCACTTGCTTGAGAAAGGCTATGTGAAGTTCATTGATCACAGAATTCCCCTGTAAGATATTGAAGTCAGGTTGCTCGGTGATCTGAAGTTTGTTGTTCCTTAGGAGAAAGCAAAACCAGCCAACGTACAGGGGATGTGAAAGGACAGCTTGGTAGTTGTCAAAATATAGATTGGTAGGGATGGTGAGCATATCTCGGTTGATTCCCCAAGCGTCAGACAATTTTTTGGGCATTTCCCGTCGGAGTTCTTCCTGAGTGTAATGGAGCAAACATGTGTAGGCGTTGTTAGATTCTATCTCAAGCGAATCCCTGTGCGTAGTGCGGCATGTGACAATGATGTTCGAATGGAAATCCTCAACTTCGTTCTTGATAAATTCTCGAACATATTCTTGATCTGCTACCGTTGAGCACTCATCGAATGCATCAATGAAGATGCATCGTGGTTTGGCAATGGAATCTTCACCCTCGAGGTGAATCAACTGAATGAGTTCCTCTCTTGTGATATATTCCTTCAAATCAGCGTCTGATTCGAAAAGTGCATCCACGATTTCTTCTGCTCTGAAATCATCCAAGATGGGTTCGTTATTGCTCATCTCAACCGTCCCCAATGCTCCTTCAGACAGCAGGGTGGTGCCTAATCGAGGAATGTGCTTTGCCTTAAAATAAAATGGCATATGGTCCTTTTGATGCACAAGTTGGTTTGTTGCAAAGTCATAGGCAAGTTGTTGCAGCAAGGTGCTTTTTCCTTGGCCAGGGTCTCCAAATATTCGAAGCACTTTGGTCGTGTCATTTTGAGTGCTGGTTTCCATTGCTAGCATGAGTTCTTCGTAATTCTCTGGTGCACTTTGGTCGCTCCATGGACGGCCGTAGATCAAGGGATAAGCATCTGAACGAAACTCCTCCCGGATGGCGATGTAATTACACAATTTTTCTAAGTTTTGCTTTTTGGACACTAAAGGTATCATTTGTTCGCTCAATGCCCCCAACACTCGAAAATAATCAGCTTTCGGGATTGAGCGTAAGTTTTGTTCGTTTTCTTGAGCCCTTAGCCGATTTAATTCTATTTCCTTTTCCAAATTAATGATGTTCAAACTGTGAATCTTGAATGTTTCATCCCTCATCCCTATGATGTACTTTGTAAGATTTTCTCGAATCCAAGGACGATCTGATATTGAATCCCAGTTGGGTGATCGTTGCGCTTTTCTTACATTTCTAGTAACATGCTCATTAGCCCTTATTATTTCATTAAATAAAGCGTCGTATTCGAGTTCGGCATCAACAAGGAGAGTGGCTGTCCTGTCATCTTCTGGTTCCGAATGAACAAGGGCATACTGTTCACGTATTGCTAGGAGTTGGTCTTCCAACCGTTTGGCTTTTTCAGAGTCACCTTGTAGAGCGGCGATTTCCATTCTTCTGGATAGTGCTTGACTCTCTAGGTGCAAATCTCGAATTTCTCTGGAGATGCTTTGCGCTTCCTTGTATATCTGTTCTGCACCAACGAGATCATTTCGGTTTTTGGCGAGTTCCCCTAGTATCATTATCGAAGTCGCTTCGCCTTTTCTGTCACCAATCTCTCTTTTTAAATTCAGACTCCCTTGAATCAAACGTACCCCTTCTTCAATTTCTCCACGGTATATTGCGATGTTTCCGAGATTGTTCAGCGATTTAGCCTCACCTTGTCGATCGCCAACCTCCATTTTGATGCGTAGGCTTTCACGGTGGAACCGAGCGGCCTCCTCCAGATTCCCTCGAACTTTGGCGCAGAGTCCGAGGTTGTTCAGTGATTTAGCCTCCAAATGAAGGTTGTTGATCGCTCTACTGATTGTCAAACTTTCATTATACAGCGTTTCAGCTTGCTCTATGTTTCCACTTTTTCTCTGACCATTTCCTAATTTGCGCAATGCGTTTGCCTGGGCTTCTTGAGAGGTTTCTCCTTCCTCTAGGGTCAATGTCGCTCGATGAAGCAATGGCAACTCTGTGACTGTACCAGCACATCTCCCAAAAAGCATGGCGTTTCGGAAGGCCAGAAGGTATTTTTCTCGCAACATAGCATGAGCACTCTCGTCTCCATCAAAAGGCGCATCTATTTTTCTAGATGGTCTTTTAATACTAATTCTAGAGCTATTAAGGGTACTTCCTTCACCAGTTCCTTGGCCAGCATCTTTAGTGTGTTCATCCATTTGCCCGCCTCCATAATTTGCTTGAGACCATCGGGTGTGATGTGACCATATTGTCGTCAGGTTTGAGGCCATAGCCCATCAGTAAGTTGTTTGAATTGTAATTTTCACCTAGGCGAGAACGCACGCTTCGGTTTGACGTTTTGGGATCTGTTGTGATGAGGACTGATTCCTTGCCAAGCAACTTGTCAAGCAGGTGCCTGTACTGTGCACCCTGTTCGAATTCAGAGGTTGCCCAAGGTGTTACGTAAGTCGCTATGACAATGTCTGCTTTCTCTACGATGTGTGGCATTTTGCCAATCTTCGGTAAGGTATGGGGCTCAATTTGCTTCCCCTTGAATTTGCATCTTTCCAGCGAATAGGTGGCGCCGAGCCGCTCAAGTTTTTCTTTGTCCCAATCGGGGGTCATGAACACTTGGAAATTTGACACACAATCTCCTTCTTGACTGGTATCGAGGTATCGAATGACGGAGCGAAGGTTTTCAGTCGTATCACTGCCGATATAAGCGATTTTGATGTTATCCCTTCCTTTTCGGATAAAGTCATTTAGGCACGTACGAAGTTGCTTAATCGTAATCAGTTGTTTTGGGTGAACAGAATTTCCAAGTCCAACGTTTTGGAGAGCATTTAGATTCTTTAGCATTGTAAAAATAAAACCAGCATCACTTTGTGTGTTGTCTGCTTGCGCAAAAGTAAGTTTTAGCCCCCCCAATCGTTCAAATTTAGGATTCCCCTCGATCTGGCCAAACGTTTGGATATGTAACACGGCATCATCACAGCCATTTTGTTTTAGGTTCCACACTGGCACACAGTGCAAGTGAATTGGAATTCCCTCAAAATCGCGCACTGGTGAGGCCATGTCGATTGTTGCCTCCGTGCCAGCATCCCATGACATTTGCAAGACTTTTGCGTCATAGGTGCCGCTCATTGGTGCGACTTGGTGTGCTTCACCGTCTCCGTCAAGGTTCGTGCTCGTATCATTTACGGGCAACCAAATTCCAACCTGACCCAAGCTACGAACGCACGTCCGATCTTCTGTCGCCTCCCATTTTGCTGTAATCCTGATTTTATCGAATGATTTGTTGTTATCAACGCGGCTATTTCTCAAAGCCATTGCGACCCAGATGCCTTCACCTCTGTGTCCAAGAACACTG
>Ga0209716_1001957_pt1 | contig 14310 bp, 4 predicted proteins | sample COGITO_mtgs_1205_FD_184811 | JGI IMG/M metagenome (GOLD analysis project Ga0209716, IMG submission 184811) | Pelagic marine microbial communities from North Sea - COGITO_mtgs_120531 (SPAdes) (version 2) | ecosystem: Environmental > Aquatic > Marine > Epipelagic ...
TTCTCTACGTTCGAGTATCAACAACTCGTCAAGCGGAGGATGGAGTGAGCATAGATGCTCAAATTGCCAAAGGAAAAGCTAACGCAGAATTTCGTAATTTACTGCTTCCTGATGAGAATATTTTCATTGATGATGGAGTGAGTGCCAAGGTGCCATTATGGTCAAGACCTGCTGCTAAGCAGATGAAGGAGTTCATCCTCAAGCAGAAATTAAGCACATTTTTGCTTACAGAATGGACCGATTATTTCGCAGCACCATTGATTGCCTTGCTACGGTGGAGGAATTAGATGAATTTGGAGTGGGAATTCAATTCTGTGAATCAGGAGGACAACCTCTTGATTTGTCTTCAGCAGTCGGTAGAATGCTCATTACAATCTTAGCTGCCTTTGGTGAGATGGAAAGAAATCTCATCAGCGAGCGAACCACGATGGCCTTGCAACATCTCAAAGACACGGGTCGGAGGTTTACCTACGACAAATATGGTTGGGACGTGGATGAGGACAACAATTTCGTCGAGAATGAAGAGGAGCAGAAGTGGATTGAATACATCCATGCAAGATACCACCAAGGCGGCATCAAGGTTTCAGAGATTGCAAGAGAATTGAACACTTGTGGCGTTCCAACCAAACGTGGAAAGAAATGGTCTCATAAACAAGTCAGTCGGATATTGAGATAATCGTTTGCGCAGTCCTTATGTATCGTAGTGGATAGGGAAACATATGTCAATCTCCCTGGATACATCTCCTCCGGAAGTTGGCCAAGTCGTAGTGGTTAGAGGAAGACCAGCAGTCGTTACTTCGGTTTCACCATCTGCAGCTCGAGACAAGGTGACAATTCACTCTCTTGAAATTGATTATGTTGATGATATTGATCGCCCATCAGAAGAAACCATAATTTGGGAAAGAGAGCGTTCAAAAACTAAACTTGGACGATTGGAATTGCCTCTTGTGGGTGAAGGAAATCCAGTTAGTCCAGAACGATACGCTGCCTATCTTGATTCTCAGCATTGGATGAATGCAGCAGATCTCATTTCAGCACAATCGGGGGGAGAATCTCCAATGACAGCCGCATGGAGGTCAGCAGTTCAGATTGAAGATTACCAATTATTTGTAGTTCAGAAAGCCCTCGCTATGCCCCGAGTTCGACTTTTACTTGCCGATGACGTTGGCCTAGGGAAGACTGTTGAGGCAGGGCTCGTACTTTCCGAACTTATTGTTCAAAGAAGAATTCGAAGAATTTTAATCATCACTCCAGCCTCATTACAAACACAATGGAAAGAAGAGATGGAAGAGAAATTCAGCCTTGGATTCACCGTTATGGATCGCAAACAACAACGGAATGTGGAAAGAGAACGAGGATTAGAAGTCAACCCATGGACACAATTCCCTCGAATAATCACAAGTATGCATTATCTTCGTCAAGAAAATGAACTTGATCGATTTATGACTGCCTGTAATGAAATGGAAGGAGGGAGTTCAAGCGATTCTCCGACTCAACTCGCCTGGGATTTGCTGATCGTTGATGAGGCTCACAATCTCTCTCCAGATCGCCGTGAAGGAAAGGACTCCCAGTTATGTGATATGTTGAGAGACGTGGGCCCTCGAGCAGAACACCGACTTTTCCTTACTGCAACACCTCACAACGGGTTTACGGAATCATTTACTGGATTATTAGAACTTCTTGATCCGGTCCGTTTTCAGCAAAAAGCTGCTCTCGAAGATGAAGACAGAAGGCACATTAGACTTGCAGTGATTCGTAGAATGAAAAAGGATATTCACAATCCAGATGGGAGTTTACGTTTCAAAGAAAGGAATGTTAAATCCATTCCATTTGATTTACCCTTAAATGGCCCTGAATTGCAACTGTATGATGCTTTGCGTTCGTACAAACTTGCGGTTTTAGATGCGGAAAAGAGAGGCAAAAGATCACAGGCAGTTGTTGGATTTGCATTAGCACTTTTGACAAAGCGCTTGCTATCCTCGCCTTACGGGTTTGCTCGAACTTGGTACAGGCATACTGCTGGCCTGCGTTCAATCGATGGAACTCTTGAACTTGCAGAAAGAGCGCAAAAGGATGCCGAATCAGAAATTGAAGACGATAATATTCGCGACGATAGAGAACTAGAGGCTGTTCGAACTGCAGGAGCTTGGCTTCGGGAACATCGTGAATCGGTTTCTCCGAGCGTCATAAAAATAGATACTGCTCTAGAATCACTTGGATGGACGCCAGAAATTGTTTTTGACGATGATTCCATCACGCAATCAAAATCCATTGACAGTAAAGTGAATTCGTTATTGACTTGGATTAAAGAACATCTAATGAATGGCTCCACTTGGAACGGTGAGCGTGTACTTATTTTTACTGAATACGTTGACACATTACGATATATCACCAGCAAGTTTCAGCAAATGGGTTGGAAAGAACCAACAATTGGCATTCTTATGGGTGGATCTTCTGAAGAGGAACGATCACTCATCAAGGCAAGATTTAATGATCCCACTTCAGAAACTCGGATTTTGATTGCCACAGATGCTGCTGCAGAAGGGCTCAACCTTCAACACACCTGTAGGTATCTAGTCCATATTGAGGTTCCTTGGAATCCGATGCGCCTTGAACAACGTAACGGCAGATTAGATCGGCATGGTCAACAAAGAGAAGTGACAACTCACCACTTTATTTCGCCCCAGGCAGAAGAAACAGCCATGCTTGATTATGTAGCGCGTAAGGCAAACACTGTTCGAGAAGATCTCGGGAAAATAGGGAAGATTTTGGATGAATCTCTAATGAATAAATTCACATCACAATCCTCGCTTGAAGAATGGAAGAAAAGTACGAATCAATACATCGACGGATTTTCTGCTTCCCAACCAAAAGACGACATTAATATGGAATCTTTAGCTGATAAAGGAGGTATTGTCGAACAACAGGAAGCAAGTGCGGCTCATTCATCATGGAGCGATTATTTTGGCTTGAATGAAGAGAGTTTAATGCGGTTGTTTGAACACGGGGTTAAACTCTCACACGGGTCCCTAAGTCGTGATGATAGAGACGGTTTTTTACGGTGGAATTCGGTACCTCCAAGCTGGTTGCCAATGGTGGATTCAAAAATGGTCCTGTCTAAGGGAGCTGGCCGCCTCAAGATGTGTTTTGATGAGAGTCGAATGAAGGAAGAAGGTCAACTTCGCTGGCGTAAAGATTCAGTACTACTTCGCTTAGGCCATCCTGCGATGACGAAAGCATCAAAACGCCTTCAGAGATTGTTATGGGAAAGTAGAGCAACTACAACTAATCCCTTCTCACGATGGAGTATTGAGGTCTCTGAGGAAGTACAAGTTCCAACTTTCGAAGTTGCCACACTGAGAATTGCTCGTAATAATTTGAGAGAACCGATTCTAGCCGAATTAGATATCACAAATCACAAATTTACTGGCGAAAAAATAGAGTCTTCAGGATTAAGAATGAAGGTTGGGAAGAAATTAGAAGGTTCAATACCAGAAGAAACTATTCAAAATATTCGCAGTAGTTGGTTGCATTCTTCATCGCCCGTTGAACAAGCAATATCGGAGAAAACGAAGAGCTGGATAAATGATCTCGATGAGCGTTTAGAACATGCTCTTTCTTCTTCTCTTAGTGGTGAAAAAAAGGCTTACGATACTAGAATGAAAGAACTGAAGAAAAGCACGGAACGAAATGAAAAAAGTGTTTCGAGAATTAGAGATCAAATCGAATTATGGGAGCGGCGCTCTTTACAACTCACCCTTGAAGGAACCCGACTGCCTGAGGCAGTGGCCAAAACTGAAGAGTTTAAGGCTAAATTAGTCGATGAAGAATTTAGAAGGCGTAAAATTCACGTTGATGAACAAATTGAGCGATTGGAGAAAGAAAAGTCAAGGGTTCTAGACAAGGTTACCCCAATGAGGTTTTCTAGAAGAGGAGAGCCTCAAGTTTGGCCACTTGGCGTACGTGTTTTATTGCCTAAATCCGAGGTGATTCAATGAAAACTGATGTGAATTCGTGGTACAATGGACTCTCGTCTCAGGGGCTCACTCTTTCCAGTGTAATTCTCAGTGAGATTCTTCCGCAAGGCCCCGAAGCAATAGATTCGAATGCCTTCGACTCAATCAAAAGGGCTTGGCTTGAATTTAGAACGAAATGTGATGATTTTGATAATAGGCCAACAAAATTAGATGTGAGAGATTGGCTCATGACATTGTTTTGTGAAGGGTTTGGCAATCTCCGTAGTACAGAAGTTCAACCTGCGAATTCTGATGGTTCCAACATCAGCAATCGATTCAAAGCCTCATTACCGAGTCGTAGTCTTATTCCTGATTTTGTAATTCGCAGAGAAGGCAATACGAATCGAGGGCGCTTACTTTCGATGCTCTTACCCCCCAACGTTCGAATGAAGGGTGCCTCGAAGGCTGGAAAAGTCCAACGTGACCTTGTACTGTTACTACGGCATTGTCGACTCGAATTTGGTTTACTCTCCAATGGCCATCAAATCAGATTAATACGAGTAACTCCAGAAGATGTGAGTTGGATTCAATGGGATCCATCGATTTGGTTTGAACACGCTGAGGGAAGAAAGCAACTCGATGGTTTGAATGCTCTTCTCGGTAAAGAGAGCATCGGGCAAGAATCAATCGGTGAATCTCGAAAAGACGGAATAGATAGATTCCGTTTGCAAGATGCCTGCGCTCAATCACGACAACGTCAATCATCTCTGTCTGCGGTTGTTGGAGAGGGGGTGCGTCAATCGGTTGAGAAACTTGTCAATCAATTGAATGCGGCATCGCTCAACAATCCTGAATTGTTAGACAATGTGTTGAAAGGAGCAGTTCCTCGTTCAGATGATGAGCGTAGTGCTCTGTCTTCGCTTCACCAAGCTGCAGTACGAATTGTAATGCGCATGATTGTCATTTTCTTCGCAGAAGCCAGAGACCTTCTCCCCCATCGATCATCTCCAACGTATCGAGAGAATTATTCTCTGACACGGCTGTTAGAACAGCTTGAAGATTCGAATTCACTTCACGGAGATGATGTATTAAATCATACAACACAAGCGTGGTCTCGTATTTTGAGTCTGTTTGATCTTGTTCATGATGGCAGTCATCACGAGGTGGTTTCCATTCATGCATATGGCGGAGAACTTTTCAGGCCAGGAGACAACGAAAGCACTGACAATGTGATTTCTGCTCTCGCTGCTTTCGAAGACCCCAAAGCAGCACTTACAGACACTATGGTTCTCGAGGTTTTACGGAAACTACGTCGTTCAAAAATGAAGGCCAACATCAATGGAAAATCAACTTGGGTTGCCACAACTGTCGATTATTCAACAATGGATACAGAGTTTATTGGTATGGTTTACGAGGGTTTACTGGATTACGAACTCCGTCGCGTTCACGAAGATGATGGGGCAATGGTTACACTTCGTATTGGCCAGCAACCAATGCTTCCTCTTTCATTGCTTGAAAATCAAGATGATGCCCAACTGTCAAATCTCATCAAAGAACTATCCAAAAACAAAGATACCAGTGCTCCCGATATCGAAGATGAAAATTCCAAGGCCGACAGTACTGAAACAGCAGAACTTATCGAAGATGATTCACCTGAAGACAAATACGATGCTGCTGCGTTAAGAGCCTTAAACTGGGCACTGAGAGCAGTTGATTCAGCAAACTTAGTCAAGATGCCTAAAGGTAAGAAAGCGGCTTTTGCAGATATCGATGAATTAAAACGAGAAAGAGCAGAAGAATTACTGATTCAAGTTCATGCCCCAGGCGATATGTTCCTTGTCAATTACTCTGGTAACCGAAAGGGTTCTGGGACATTCTACACACCTCCTGGGCTGTCTATTCCAACAGTTCGACGAACTTTAGAACCGCTATGTTATGATGTTGAGGAAGAAGAAACTGAGGACGGTCTCATCCGCACATTAACTCCGAAAACCCCCCAAGAGATTCTTTCTCTCACTGTTTGTGATCCTGCAATGGGTTCTGGTTCGTTCTTGGTTGCAGCACTACGTTACCTCACAGACGCTTTGTTCACTTCTCTCGAATCGCATAGCCACTTCGCCAAAATCAAATCAGGTACCCGAATAACGTTACCAGCAGGTACAGTGAGTTCTGCAACAGAGTCGGAAGACCTTTTACTCCATCCAGACGATGCTCGATTTGAGATCGAATGCAAAGCACGGCTCAAGCGATACATCGCTCAGCGTTGCATCTACGGGGTTGACCTCAATCCTATGGCTGTTGAATTAGGTAAAATGGCATTGTGGGTTGAAACACTTTCTAGAGACTTACCTTTCGAATTCCTCGACCATCACATCAAGTGTGGAAACAGTTTGGTCGGTGCCTGGTTCGACGAGTTCGAACACTTCCCACTCGCAGCATTTGCTAGAGACACAGGCGATTCGGGAACTAAACATGCTTCACCAGTTCATCATCAACGTAATACGTGGCGAGACTTGATGAAGAATCATATTAAAGATTTGAAGGATCCAACATCAACTATTTCTGTTGCATCGATGATTAATGCCGCAGATGGCCAACGCAGTTTGATGAACTACGATAAAAAAGATCCAATGGCAGAACGCCGAGAAGCACTTTTAAATCGTCGTGCAGGATTCAATAAATTACAACAAATTCCATTGCATGATCCTATGGCTAGAGAACTTCACTATCAAGGATTACAGAATGATGTGGCTTTCCAAGAACTCAAATTGATGATGGACACATGGTGCGCTTGTTGGTTTTGGCCACCTGACAAATTACAACATGCTCCAAAACCTTCCGAATTTGGAAAAATTCCAACTGGGAACACGAAAACAATCATACAGAATATTGTCCAAAAACAGAATTTTTTCCACTGGGAGCTTGAATTCCCAGATGTCTTTACAATGGACAATACGGGATTTTCGGCAATGATTGGAAACCCTCCATGGGATATATTAAAGCCAAATTCCAATGAATTTTTCTCAATCTATTTGCCACTTTGGATGACATTTGAAAAAACTAAGAAAAAGGTGGCTATGAATGATTTATTCAAACATTCAAGTGTGATTGAATCGAGATGGATACAAAACATGGATAACATTGCAGCTTATTCTCACTTTGCAAGACAAAGGATTGACCCTTTTGGAGACGGTATTGATGATAGAAATACCATTGCAATCGGAAAGACAAAAGATTCTTCTGTATTCCGTAAAAGATGGAACTTGAAAAGAAAAAAGAGTGTATCATTCGCTGATTTTCAAGGGTTTAGCCTACTTTACAAAGGCGATGTTAATTACTATAAATTGTTCTTAGAATTAAGTTGGAATTGTATAAAGAAATCTGGTCGTATGGGTTTTATAGTTCCAAATGGCCTTCACGGAGATGATGGGTGTATGATGATTCGAAAAGAGTTCTTGGAAAACAGTGAATGGGAATGGTTGTTTTCCTTTGAAAATAGAGAAAAGATTTTCGATATCGATTCCCGACAAAAGTTTTGTGTTTCTATTCTAACGAAACAAAATAAAACCTCAAACATGAAGGTTATCTTCGGCGAAACAAGTTTACATAATTGGGAAAAAGCAGAGCAAATTGTTCTTTCATATGATCCTAATTTGAACTACAAATTTTCCTCAGAAACGGGGATATTTATTGAAGTATCAGATCAAAAACAGGTAGATATTCTTGAGAAAATGTATCTAAATTCATCTAAAATAAGCGGTAAAGGTAATTCGGAATGGTCCCTTAGACGTGTTCAGAATTTTCATATGACTCATGATGTAGATTTATTTCACAATCGGCATGAGGTTTTGCAGCATCAAATAAAATCTAGTGATTTTTCGACATATCAATTAGCGAATGGAGATACTTTATTTCCGCTTTATCAGGGTGTAATGATTAATAATTTCGAATTTAACAGAGCCCACTATCTCTCCGGAACTGGTCAGTCAGCCAAATGGGAAAAAAACGTGTCCCCGGGTTCAATTATCATCCCTCAGTATTATGTTTCTAAAAAATCAATAGAAAATAACCATCCAGAAACGTTTCAACCGCATATATTAACAAGAGCATTGGGTGGATCCACAAATCGAAGAAGTTTGATTTCGGTTGTAAGTTCGCTACCTTCGGGCAATTCTTTAGCAAACTTATATTCTCACGTAGATGAACATTCTTTAATGGGCATTTGTTCAATCATGAATAGTTTGTGTTTTGATTTCCAATGGAGATTACGGCTGTCAGGTACCAACCAATCATGGACATTTTTGAAAGATTCTTTTGTGCCTAAAACTAATTCTAAACTAGTTCGTTTCATATCTCATTTAGGATTACGATTAATGGGCACTCACCCTACATTTGCTGTTTTTTGGGAAATGGATCGCAATTATTTCCAATATTATGATTCACCTTCGGATATTTTGATTATTGAACGTGGACAAAGAATCCTTGCTTCTGCGATTATTGATGCTATAGTAGCAAAAATGTATAATTTATCCAAAAACGATCTGGAGTTTATCTTCCAAGACTGCTTTTTTACACTCGAAGAAGTATCAATGTCAAAGTTTACACAGCAATTAAATCAGAGAGGTTTTTGGAGGATTGATTCCGATTTAGAACCTCAAGAGAGGCTTCCAAGTAAAGTGTTGGAATACTTTTCAATACTTGATGATTTATGGGGTCATTCAGAAAATGAGATCATAAAAGTTCTCCTGGATCATTTGCATAATGGCAACACTGCAAACCCCCTTATTCCAGTTAAATATAACTTAAATGATTGGAAAGTTTTGGCGACTGAATGGAAGAATATTACTGGTGATTTTTAATGAATCCGCTAACATTTAATCGACAAGTTTTGCAACAGTTCCTGCGTTATCAACGCACGACATTTCCTCTCGCTGACCCTGATCTTGCAAAGCAAGCTGCAGTTTTTCTCGATCCATCAAATCCTGAATCTACACCACTACGTGCAGAACCTTGGCTTTCTGTATCTCGTCCTTTTGAAACAGGACGCTCTTTGGCAGAACTTACTGACGCCCCCACTCCTGCAGAGCAACGGGTTCATCCTGCCATTCCTTCTCTGTTTAATATGCCCAATCTCTATGCTCACCAAGACGATGCACTTTGTTCCTTAATGGCAAATCGAAACGTGTTGGTTTCAACTGGAACGGGTTCAGGAAAAACTGAGGCGTTCCTTTTACCAATCATTGATCATTGTTTAAAATTACGAGATGCAGGTGAGCCTAGTGGCTTGACTGCTCTACTTATTTATCCTATGAACGCACTTGCAAGCGACCAATTAGACAGGTTGAGGGGTTTGTTGGCAGGAACTGGTATTTCATACGGTTTGTATGTTGGTCTTACCCCCCATGAAGAAGCGGACGTGTCGAATGTCATTCAGTTAAAGGATGGAGAAGGCGGAGAAAAGTTACAAGAACTGCGAGACAAGAATGTTGACCGACATGAACTCACTGTTGTTCCATTTGAAGAGCGCCTTTCTCGTGAAGCAATGGCTGAACGTCCACCTCGAATTCTTTTGACAAACGTCAATCAATTGGAACTGCTTCTAACAAGAGGAAAAGATCATGCAATATTCCGAGATGCGCCTCTCAAATATTTAGTAATGGACGAGGCTCACACCTACACTGGTGCAAGGGGTGCAGAAGTTGCAGCACTCATTCGAAGATTAAAGGCAATCAGCAAACCGCCAGAAAGTGGATTGCTAAGCATAGGAACATCTGCAACTTTAACAGATGAGAACCTTGACAGTGAAGATCCTGACTTGCCAGCGAAACTCTTCGCCCATCGATTCTTCGGCGTTGATGTTGATTCAGTCGACGTTATTGGTGAAAGATATCAAGAAGAAAATTGGCCAGTACCGTATCCTGATTCTGGGCCGTTGGGTTCAGAAGGGCCTTCTCTGCACGACAATATTCTTGCCTGTATTGAGGAAGATATCGATGTCGAGGCAATTAACGAACTTCTTCCAGCACTCTCACTGCAACCACTGACTCATGGAGGTTCAGGGAAACAATTGCACGATCAATTATTGAAACATCCAGTGATTCAAGCAATCGGAAGAGCGTTGACAGAACCGCGCTCCCTCTCAGATACTGTCGCCCAGGTATGGGAAATTTTAGGGCGGTCTTCAATACCTGATGACAGAGATCAACATGAGGTTTTACTGTTTATGGCCCTGGCTGCAATTGCAGTAGATGGCGATACACCTCTACTGCGCCCGACCATTCACGCATTTATTCAAGGATTGCAAGGAATGGCTGGTACTCTCGGTGATCACAAGAAAAATCCAACTCAATGCGCCATAGAGTTACATCCTTCTGAAAAAGCAGCCAGAGAAAACATACCTCATGATGGAACCGAAACGCCTCTTCACCCCTTTCCAATGTTATGTTGTCCGTCTTGTGGACAGCATGTACTCGAAGCATTTGTTGATGATTTGGTTATGGAGAAAACTCAAATTTCTGGTGGCCAAGCACACGACACCAACATTTTGTGGAAGCGCCAACCCGATGAATTAGCTGAACACAGAATCTTATTGACAAATCGTTTTGTTGTTGAAGAGGCAAGTGAAGAAGAAAGTATTGAAGACAGATTAGATCGAAGAAGGCATCCTGTTCATGTGTGCCGTGGATGCGGTTCTTTACATGACTCTACGCAAAATCACTGTTCTGGATGTGGATTAGGTCAACGCCTTCTTCCGATGTGGGCCTTAACGAATGCAGGAACCCAAAGTGGCGCAACTGGACGGATTCTTGTCTGCCCTTCATGTAAAGCTCGTGGATTTGATTACCCTTCATTACGTAGAGAACCTTATCGACCAATCAAAGCCATTGGGGTGGCAGATGTTCATATTCTTGGGCAAGAAATGCTTCGTGCGGCTGACAAAGGGCATCGAAAAGTTATCATTTTCAGTGATAATCGTCAAGATGCTGCTTTCCAGGCAGGCTGGATGCGAGATCATGCACGACGTTATCGTTTACGTCAAGTCTTGTTCAACCAACTTCGAAGTTTACATGAAGAAAATGACACACCTGTTGCAATTGGAGATTTAGTCCAAGCGATTCATTCACATCTTTCCGATACTGGCGATGGAGAGCTTGCTCGACAACTTGTTCCAGAAGTTTTCGCATCAGAAGTTGAAGAAGCATTTAGTAATCGGCTCAAAAAAGAACTAATGCGATATTTGCATATGTTCGTTATTCGTGAATTGGCAACTTCATCTCGGCAGCGTATGGGCTTAGAGGCATGGGGTTTGATGCTTGCAGTTTATCACGGTCTGAATGAAGAGGATGAAGATATCAAAAACAGTGCTACTGCCATCGGCTTATCTGCAAGCGACCTTGTATCTGTTCTCAATTCACTTCTAGATCACCTTCGAAGAAAGCGTATTTTCTATTATGAAGCTGAACATATTTTCACCCGCTCATGGCACAACGGATGCGAAGAAGTGCAAAAGAAATACATCAATTTGTTACCCCCTCCCGTAGGAATTAAACTTCAAAAATCGGAACTTGAAAAGGGGAATACGAAGATTGTTGGATTCATAACTGAAATTGGCCAAACTCACGCTTATGGATATCTAAGGAAATTATTCGGTGAGGCCGATCATGCAAAACCAGCGACCCAAGCAGTCTGGGATTTACTCGTATCAAAAGGATGGTTGGAGCCAGTAACCGTTCTTGATGCGAAAGGAAAGGCCATGAAAGGGATGGCTGGTCTGTATCAGGTTTCAGCCTCAAAAATGGGGCTTGTACCACATGACCATCGATATCGATGCGATACTTGCAGACAGGTTTGGCCTCGACGTGGCCCTCAACGGATTTGTATTACTCATAATTGTAAAGGTAGGTGTTCGAAAGAATATCTTTCAGAAGATAACTACGACCTTTCACTCTTACTTGGCGAACTAGTAATTTTAACTCCTGAAGAACATACTGCTCAGGTTCCATCAGAACAACGGGAAGTTATTGAGCGTTCTTTCAAAGATCCAAACGGTTCGGTAAACTGTCTAGTAGCAACTCCGACACTTGAGATGGGGGTTGATATTGGTGCATTGGATATCGTAATGATGCGAAATGTACCGCCCCTACCATCGAATTATTGGCAAAGAGCTGGAAGAGCAGGTCGAAGACACAGGATGGCCGTTTCTGTGACTTACTGTAGAATCAATCCACATGATGCATATTTCTTTGAGGATCCTGGTCGTTTGCTTGTCGGAAGAATTCTTCCGCCTCGATTGAATCTTCGTAATCCAGTTCTGGTTCGTAAACATGCACATGCAGTTATTCTTGGAGAATTGATCGCTCTTTCAAATGGAAATATTGGAACTTTGGATGACAACGCACTTGAATCTCTCCAATTGGTTTTGGATGCAGCATTCCCTCGTAGTATTCGATCATATTTGATCGATGAAAAGGGCTCTTACGCTATCGAAGCACCTACGCACAAAGAACTAACTGATACTATTCAATTGTACAAAGAACATCTTCATGTTGCTTTAAGAAAATCATTTACCTCTCAATTCCCAGAAGAATCAAGTGATTTAGTTTCACCAGAAGCTATGGCTGAAATTATCGATGATTTCTCAAGTGAGTTGAGCAAAACATCGTCATTGATTCATAAAAGATTCAAATGGGCTCTTGATACTAGAAACAGATTGAATTCTGAAGCTAAATCGAGAGCTTTGGAAATCGAAGAAGAAAGATTGCAGAAACGTGTTGAACGCTATATCAAATCTCTCACCAGCAAATACTCAAACAATTCCAGTCAACGTCTACAAACATATACGCTTGCTGTTTTGGCACAAATGGGTTTTTTGCCAGGATATGGTAATTCGGGCGGACAAGTTACTGCAAATATTGAGAGAGCATGGAGTCCTGGGTGGAAAGGTGCTCGTTCATTTTCCATTCAACGCCCCACATCCATCGCAGTTCGAGAATTTGTTCCAGGCAATTTGATTTATGCCAATGGTGGAAGATATGGAGTTTCGTTCTATCAACTCAAAGCTTCTGAGGAAACAGTAGAGCCAGATGGATATCGTTGGATGTCAGATATTGGACGTGTGCTTCCAGCAGATCAGCAACAAGGTGGACATTATTCAGAAGATGCTCCTGTCGACTTTGTTGGTATTCCAATACATGATGTAGAGATGGCCTTCAAAGCCCATATTGACGATGATGAACGGTTCCGGTTTAGGATGCCCGTCGTCATTGCAGGCTATCTAAAAGATCAGCATAGAGGTGGGGCAAGATATCAAGCAGGAGAATTTGACTTCCAACATACCTTTGGCCAAGGTGTGCGACTTGTTAACATAGGTCCTGGATATTTAGTCTCGAGTGAAGAACCACAACTTGGATATCCTCTTTGTAGAATCTGTGGGGCGACACGTTCTCCAGATTCGCACGAGAAAGTAATTGAAAATTTCATCGAAAAGCATACCAAGTCTTGCGGGAAACCTCCACAACTTCATGCTCTTACAGCTGATGCAAATGTAGATATGCTCTTATTTACAGACTTTGAAACCCAAAAAGATGCAATCAATTTCATCGAAGGATTGAGGCAGGGGATGCTGAAGAGTATTGAAATGGATATTGATGACCTCCAAATGCTTCTTTTGCCACAATCAGAGGAACGGTTTGATGTGGCTTTGTATGACCCGATGCCAGGTGGTTCGGGACTTATCGACCAATTAGTTGAATCATGGCGAAATGTTCTGCATGATGCGATAGCCAATCTTGAAGGGTGTATGCGTAGTTGCGTGACATCTTGTTACTCATGTTTGAGGAGATATCGGAACATGTTCCATCATTCTGAATTAGATCGACATCGAGCAATTGAAGTTCTTCGTGATTGGGAATGTGATCTGAGTAAAATGAATGACATCGCTGCTGTTCGCCCGATGATGGGCGCACCTACTCCTGGTGGAATCACTCATAGTGAACGGACGGTTGGGCAGTGGTTGGTCGAATGTGGCTTTACTGGCTTTGATTCGAATATAGAAATTTTCGTTACTGGCCTTGGTGGAAAATCAAAACCTGACTTTGTATATCGTGATGAAACAACCAACACTCGGATTGCTATATTTGTCGATGGTGGAGTTCATCAAACAGCAGCAACATCTCAGAAAGATAGAATTGTTCGAATGGCACTTGAGAATGATGGGTGGGCTGTTATTGCTATTCTCAATGAGGACTTGAATGATCCACAAGTTATGGAACATTATCGCATCAAAATCTCTAGAGCCTTATCTTGATATAGGTCTAGGACACACCGTGAAGAGTGTCTTTTTCCGTTCACTGGC
>Ga0209716_1001966_pt1 | contig 14253 bp, 24 predicted proteins | sample COGITO_mtgs_1205_FD_184811 | JGI IMG/M metagenome (GOLD analysis project Ga0209716, IMG submission 184811) | Pelagic marine microbial communities from North Sea - COGITO_mtgs_120531 (SPAdes) (version 2) | ecosystem: Environmental > Aquatic > Marine > Epipelagic ...
CACACGCTGGCGCGCCTACCATACCAGTGCCTACATTGATGTCGTGTTCATCCATTCGTCCCACATTGCGTGGGTTCTCGTAGTGATTTAAAAGTTTTTCTGAATAGGACATTATGTGAATCCTCTGATATGAAATTTCTTCATTTATTTTGCGGTACGCGATTCGCCTTCGCTATATCATATTTATCAATAAATATTTTAAGAGTACGATTATCGTCTTGTAGAAGTTCTATAAAGGTGAATCCTCTCTGAGTTGTCATTCGGTCATCAATCCTCAAATTTACCTGCATTATATAACTCAAAGAATTTTCGAGTCATATCGATCCAAGGTTGAATATCCTCAACGAAAATTTCAGGATTGTTGTCGTCTCGGATTGCCATGAGAATAACTGCCTGTTCAATGTCAACGTCATAACGCTCTTTGACCATGATCGCATAGGCAGCACATTGCATGAAGTAGGTGGTGATGTCGTCGCGCGTCTTTCGGCGGCGAGAAGTTTTGAAGTCGAGCAGCGTATTCTTTCCTGCGTATCGGCAGATCAAGTCTGCCGTCCCTGCAGTTTTTAATTCATGAGAATACATACGCAACTCAATACCATAGATCTTATCGACGTTCTCATCAAGATAAGGTTGTATGGTGCGAAAGGAAGAAAGGGCGATCGGGTTTGCTTCTTTCTCTACTAATGTACCGAGAGTATATTTTTCAGCGATATCATGCATCGCCGTACCGAAACCTGCTGCTTGCGTGGATATTTTATTTGCCTCCTCGTTGCCAACTCTTCTTCTCCACGCGGCGATCCCCTTTCGAGAGAAGTAGGAAAGGACTGTAGTGACTGATGGGTATTTCTCTCCTGTTGGTGTTTGATACAGTCGCTTTCCATCTTCGTTCACACGTTTGAGTGTTATTTCCTCAAACAATTCATAATCAAAAGTTTTCATTATACTGCTCTTAGCATCTCCCTTGGTTTGAATGCTCCTAGTTCGTGTTCGGCGATAATAAACTCGCGAACAAATCCGCTGCGAACAATATCGTCAATACCGAATTCTACGTGTGCTGTAGAATTCATTCTCTTAAAGATTCTCATGATTCCCTCAAGTCCAGATTCTTGATTATATCTGCTGCTAGTGAGGTCATCTTGAAGTATATCTCCACATACAACTATTCTACTTGAATCTCCCACTCTTGTCAATACAGTTTTTAATTCCATATATGACAGGTTCTGTGCTTCATCAAGTATGATAATAGCATTGTCGATTGTTGTTCCGCGAAGGAATGAGGTTGATTGGAATTCTACCATGCCCTTCTGCTTCAGAATATCATATGCATCTCCTCTGTTAAACAATTCTGCGCAGATACTTTTATAGGGTGCTTCGTAGTTTGCCATCTTTTCGGTTTCTTTTCCTGGTAGAAATCCTATGTCTTTCGATGGTTGTGCTGATCTGACGATTACAATTTTATCCTTTGTGTTGTCTCGATACTCGAACAGATCGTATAGTGCTAGATATAGCGATAGGAATGTTTTGCCAGTTCCTGGCGAACCATGTAACAGGACATGCTTTTCGTTATCGTACTGCTCAAATACTTCCTGCTGGTTTTGGGTTTTAGGTTTTATCTCACGTAACTTCATGCCTCTCGATGGAACATTTTCACGATCATCCAGAATACCTTGCCTTCTCAGTGACCGTCTTTGTTTCTTTGAAAGTGCCATATTTCGTGCCTTATGTTTTGGGTTTGTGTTAGTAACTTACTCGCCAAATACATATCAAAAGGTGTTGATGTTTGCTCCCCTCCCTGATGCTTTTTTGATTGAACGAAGTACATCCCGAAAACCATCGTCAGGTTTTTGTTTACCATCGTCTCTGGATAATCGGGGTGCGGATAAATGAACTTGTGAAAGATGAGGATTCTCAGACTTGAAGGAATCAAGTTCTGAAATCTTCAGAGTGACTTCGGACGTTTCGCCTGTGTCATTATTGCGGAAATTGTATATAGGCATACTTGTATTTATTTAATGTAGTCGTTGAACGATAGCAAATCATTAAGATTATTTGAACGTAGAGCATTCTTTATGCTCTTTTCTTTCAGTTCTTCACCATGATCTACTCTTTGCTTTTTCTTACGCTCTTCGCGCAGCAGTTCGTTGTACAAACGATCCCCTTTCGTCTTGCTCATAGCAGTCCTGGAAATGCCTCCTCTACCAGTTTCGTTGTTAATCCCTTGTAAGGCAGTTTCTTGTCTTTGACCGCAATCAAAACTTTTGCCTCTTTGGGGTGTATACTCTCTAACACTTCAATAAAGATACTTTCTCTTTTAATAGGTTTTAGATCAGGGTTGCCACCTTCAAGAAAGAGATACAGTCGTCTTTGTTCGCCGTATAACCCTGAGAAATCATCATCGAGATCTTCGTTTTCTTTATAGGGTGGTGCTCCTTCTGGGAGATCAAAACGAATGTTCGGATCAAACGTATACTTCAGGAGTGTCAACATTAGTTTATTCGGACGATGACTCCGAAGAAAATTGACTTTATTTTTGCGACCCGAAGTTTTCTCGAGATCAGTGAAGATAGTATCAATCAATGGTAGTTTCATATTAGAACTCGTTTATATTTTCCATCATGTGCTTGAGTTTATTTTTGATGAAATAATTAAACAACTTAGAGCGATCCTTTTCAGACTGCTGCTGATATTGTGTTTTCACTTCATCGCGTATTTCATCAGGAACTCGGTCGAGGTCAATCAGCAAACGATTGCGATTAAAGTTTCGAATCAATTCTTCATTCATACCTGTCCAATCTTCTGGCCAGTCAGCTGAAAGAATTTGATCAATGACTTTTTGTCGCAGTTGCTTTTGACGAGAGTTGCTGACGAAAGTGTCATCAGAAGAAAGGAAGTTGGGAACACCATCACCACTGTCGCCACGAAGGATATGCTCAACCAAAAACTTATTTGGATCAGAGCATTCAAGGAATCGTTTGCGTACAGGGTCATACTGTTTCACATTCGCATACTTCTGAAGTTGCATAAAGTCTTTGTCGCCTGAGAGAATCAGAATGGGATCACCGCCCAACTCTCGACCATTCTCATGACAGAAAGTTGCAATGATATCATCTGCTTCAGCAGACTCAACACGGATTACAGGATAAGGGAAGTTGTCTCGAATCTCGTCTCGTATTTTATTCAAGGTTTGAAAGATCGCGTTCCAGTCAAGGGGAGACTTTTCACGCATCTGCTTGCGACTTGCTTTATAGTAAGGAAAGATCTGTTTGCGCCAATAGTTCTTATCGTCACAAGCGATAACCATATCACCAAACTGATCTTTGAATTTGAGTCGATTGGCTCGGAGCGTATTTAAAACCATATGCCGTATTAAATTTTCTTCAACATTCGGTTGTCCACGTAGTGATGCCATTAAAGAAGCAATCATCACTTGGTTCATATCAACAATAATCATGATATTTTCCTAATCATTTTTATAATATTATTCTATTTCTTCACCAAAGTCAAGAGATAATTGACGATCATCAGTAATTAATCTGACCGCATCCGCATACATAGTATCTGCAAGGTCTTGAACAGGATGCCAGATACTGTTGGACTTGAAGGTTAGCGATCGGATTGACTCAAATACAAGGGATATGTCCTGTATATAGTCATCGCCTTCAACGGGATATCCAGACTCGATGAAAGAAGAAAGAACATCAGAAGTCAAATCATCAACATAATTTTCAAGTATTTCTAGTCCAACTTCTTCTTCTGCATTAATTGCTTGCAATCTTTTCTCGACAGGAAATCGAATAACATTACTCACGCAGTTTGCATTCATAACTCACCCGACTTTATAACTGAAAGTCTCTTTAGGTATTGACCGATCGTCAATACTTCGAATCAGAGAATTCAGTAGAGAGTTCCATTGAGCAATGCGTCCATTCCAAGTGTAGAAAACATTTGCGTAACTTTGCATTGGAGAAAGGCGAGACTGCATTACAGGTTGGTTGTAGTGTGTAATTGCAGCGTCTAGCATATTATAAAACACTCCTGCGTGTTTCGCTTTATCTTCATGTATCTGATACATCTGAGTCCAATTTGCCGCAGTTTCATAAAGAGCAGCATAGTTAGAGTGTACACAAACCAAACCAGCAGACATCGCTTCCATAAGAACCATACAAGAAGTTTCTGGCCAAGTAGAAGGATATGCTAGAATATGTGAGTTCTGGAGTGCTTCATGAATTTCATGATTAGGAACTGAACCATGATTAGTCATATGAGCATTACTGTTAATCAAGTCAAACAGTTCGGTGTGTTGTTGATCGCGTTCTTTCCAACCGTAAATCTCGAAAGAAGAATATACGTTCAAATGAATATTATCGTGCTTTTCAGATAACTTCATAAACACCGGAACTAAAATGTCCAATCCTCGGTGCGGCGTGGAGTGATAAATTAAATTAATCTTGCCGTCATCAGGTTTCTTGTGTTCTTCAACTGGGTCGATAGCATTTAACATTACAATACACTTCGACCATGGTAACTGATACGTGTTAATGTATGCTTGCATCTGCCAGTTAGAAACGAAAACAAATAGATGAAAACTGTTTACCATATTCCTGTCTTTTAGGAACTCGGACTCAGGATCATTAGGAAGATCGTGCGCCCAGAAAATGCGAATCTTATCTTCTTGTAGGTCGCTACGAATACGGGATGAGATAATCTGACATTCTTTCAGGAGGTCAGGGTTTGCTCGTTTGGCAAGTTCTTGAGTCAGTCGCTCAGTGCCGCCTTTTGAATTTACGTTTGTATCATTTGTCAAATAAACGCCATCACAAATTTCTGCCATTATACTTCACCGTCTCGAGTTAAATGATCATTCTTTACAGGGCGAATATCGCCACGTTTGCCTTTCTTTGAAATTCTGGCAAAAGGAAACAAACAGTTTGTATGCATACTATCTGCCTTGCCAACTGGATATACAATCTCACCAGTTTTCTTAATGCGTGTCACTCGTTCCTGCATAATTATTGAATCCTCATCTTCAATTCTTTGAACCCACCAATAAATTCATCATCAATGAAGATTGCTGGAACTGTTGCAACCTGAGGATATTTTTCAACAAACTCTTCGCGACTAATATCCTCTCCAATTTTAATTTCTTGATATTCTTTGTTTTTCATTTCTGCCAAACGAATTGCTGCTACGCAATAAGAACATCCCAGTTTAGAGTAAATCACGTCGATTGACCTGCTCAACCAACTCATAGTATGCGCATTGAGTCTTTGTATTACATAACCATAATATATTTCGGGATACAATGTCAATACCTTTTTCTTCTATCTCGCCTTTTAATTTCGTGTTAGAACCATAATACTTTTTCCAGTCTGACTCAACTTTCGTTTTCTTTCTTCGCTTACGAGTCTTTGTCACTGGGAGTATTTTTGATGACCAGAAAAATTTCTTACCAACATAAAACTTTTCGGTAGATTGATTGTGCAGTAGATAGACGAAACCATAATAGTCGCCGATCATTTCTGTCTCAAATACTTCTCCTTGATACAACCAAGGATTGGGATAACTCATTCTTCGTCCTGAATATACATATCGAAGTCATCTATGTGCGCACTGCATACAGGGCAGTAACTCAATTCAACTTCTTCTTCCGGCATATTCGCTTCCCAAACGATGATGTCGGTTTTCGTTTCACACGATTGACAATTGATTCTTTTCTTTTTCATTATAATGAGAACCCTTTAAATGTAGACTCATCCAAGTCTTTCTTGATACCACCAATCACATATGATGTGATTTCTGTTTCTTGAGGAGCAACTTGCACCTCACCCCCACTAATCCACTTTTGTGTCCAAGGCAGTGGATTGCTGCCGCCACGGTTACTTGATAGACCAATAGCATACATTCTTTTATTTGTAATCCAATCAACATAATCAGAAAGTAGAGTTTCGTTGAGTCCAATCATCGTGCCGTCTTTGAACAGATACTTTGCCCATTGCTTTTCTTGGTTTGCTACATCTTCAAAGATCTGACGAACTTCGCCTTCTTTATCTTTTGCGATTGTTTCAAAGTCTTTATCCTCGCGTGGAAGAAGTTTAATCAATTGCTGTGTTGATGCTAAATGTACATTCTCATCGCGCGCAATAAACTTGATGATCTTAGCATTACCTTCCATCTTCTTTAACTCAGCGAATGCCCATGAACATGCAAAGGAAACATAGAATCGAACACCTTCAAGCGCATTAACTGCGTTGAGTGCAATCCATAAGTCTTGTTTATGCTCGTAACTACCCCGACTAGGATTCGTCCCGTTTCGCATAATTAAATTATCATAGTATTTGCTTATATCGTTTGCGCAATCAACAATCTCCTTTATATCCAATATTTCATCGAATACATCACTAGGATTGCTATAGATATTACGAATGATATGTGTATATGAACGCGAGTGAATCGTCTCGCTGAACGACCAAGTAACAATCCAGTTCTCGAGTTCGGGGAGAGAACAAATTGGCAAGAATGCTTCTGTCGGTGCTCGCCCTTGTACCGAGTCAAGTAGGATTTGTCGCTTTAGATTACTGGTGAAAATATGTCGCTCATGATCAGTCAGTGCTTTAAAGTCTTTGCTATCTCGACTGACGTCAACTTCTTCTGGTCGCCAAAAGAAACCTAGTTGCTTATCTGTTAATTTCTCAAAGATATTGTATTTCTGTTTGTCATAGCGAGCAATGTTTACAGGTGCACCAAAGAATGCTGGTTGTGTTGTTGCATCTACCTTTCTAGTGTTAAATACAGACAATTAATCTGCCTCCGTTAATTTAGATTTTACAACTTTCGCAGTCATCTTCAGGGGTAACTTCAGGGGTAGATGTTTCTTCAATCTCACCTGCGCCATCGAACGTGTTGTTGTAATAAAGTTGTTTGCCTCCGTACTTATAAAACATCAAAACGTGTTTTAACATCTCAGACATTGGAATTTTTTCTTCAGGATAATGAAGGGGATTGTACGAAGTATTGACTGAAATTCCTTGGTCAATATACTTCTGAAGTACTGCCATAATCTTTAAATAACCTTCTGGTGACTTTTGATCCCATAACAAGTCATACTTATTCTTCAGTCGCTGTATACTCGGCACAACCTGCTTGAGCACTCCGTCCTTTGATTGTTTTACAGAGACTAAGGAACGGGGAGGTTCTATTCCGTTTGTACTGTTGGAGATCTGTGCGGAAGTCTCAGAGGGCATTAGCGCCATGAGTGTAGAGTTACGAATACCATACAGTGCCATTTGATTGCGCAGTGTTTTCCAGTCCATACGAATCGCTGGTTTGACTAATTCATCAACATCTGCTTTATACGTTTGATTCGGCGTGATGCCCATACCATATTGCGTTTGATCGCTTAGAGGGCAAGCACCAAACTCAAGTGCTAGATCAGCACTCGCTTTGATTAGATAATAACTCCACGCTTCAGCATATGTATCAATTAATTCTAGATTGGGATCCTGATAGGTTGAATCATTTTTTGCCATCCAATATGCGAAGTTAATGATACCGACACCAAGTGGTCGGCGATTCATTGTACTTAACTTTGCAGCAACGACAGGGTAATCTTGAAAATCAAGTAGAGCATCAAGCGCACGTACTGCTAGAGTACAAGGTTTTTCAAAGTCTTCAGGTTTACGAATCTTTCCCCAGTTAATCGCTGCGAGAGTGCATAACGAGATCTCACCATCAGGGTCATTGATATCTTTCAACGGTTTTGTTGGTAGATTGATTTCACAGCAAAGATTTGACTGACGGATCGGTGCTTTTTCTTTTAAGAATGCGCCATGATCATTCGCGTGATCAACATTCATTAAGTAAATGCGGCCAGTATCCTTTCGCTCTTGCACAAACATACTGAAGAGTTCTGCCGCAGGAATAGACTTCTTACGAATTGAACTCTTGCGCTCATACTTCTCATACAGTTCGCGGAACTTATCAACGTCAACAAAGAATGCGTCATATAGATCAGGAACATCATGCGGTGAGAATAAAGTGATATCGCCACCTGTGAGCAATCGCTCATACATAACCTTGTTAAACTGCACACCGTAGTCTAGGTGTCGGACTCGGTTGTCTTCAGTACCCTTATTGTTCTTAAGAACGAGCATATCTTCGATCTCAAGATGCCATATGGGATAATAGAGAGTAGCAGCGCCACCGCGAACACCGCCCTGAGAGCATGATTTGACGGCACTTTGGAAATACTTAAAGAAGGGAGTAACACCAGTGTGACTGGTATCGCCATGGCGAATAGGACTACCCAAAGCACGAATGCTTCCAGCGCCGATACCAATCCCTGCTTTCTGTGAGACGTACTTAACAATTGAAGATGCTGTTGAATTAATTGAGTCAAGATCATCGCTTGTTTCAATTAATACGCAAGATGAGAATTGACGTTGCGGAGTTCGAACACCTGCCATAATTGGAGTTGGCAGACTGATATCGAATGTAGAAAGTGCATTATAGAGATCGACGACCCATTTCAACCTATCGTCAGTATATTTATGAAATAACGTCATTGAGATGCACATCATTGCCATTTGAGGCGTTTCGTATATCTCGCCGTTGGATCGATTCTTCACCAAATACTTTCCGCGCATTTGCTCCATTGCGGCATAGGTTAAATCAAAGTCACGGTTATGATCAATCTTTGTATTCAGATATTCAAGTTCGCCAGGAGTATAACTTTCTATAAGGATCGAATCATAGTATCCGCTTTGAATGTTCGTATTAATATGATCTTCAAGTTTCGGCGGTTCGAACTGACCATAAACTTCTTTGCGAAGTCCGTAGTTAATTAATCGACCTGCAACATACTGATAGTTTGGTTCCTCTCCAGAGATCAGTTCCGACGCTGCTTTAATCAAGGTCTCTTGAATATCTACCGTCTTGATATTATTATAGACTTGAAGATGTGTTTTAATTTCAAGATCGGAGACCGAGACTCCCGCCAATCCGTCACAGGCAAAGCTTGCAACCCTATGAAACTTCTCTAGATCAAGTTGCTCTTTCTGCCCGTTTCTTTTAGTTACTTGTATTTCCAACTTTAAATGCTCCGTATCCCTCAACAAAATTTTCAGCGAGGTCTTCTGCGTAGTGAATTGATTTGTTTTCTAGAAGTTCGACTAACTTGAGTTCTTCTTTCTCATAACAACGAACAATATAGTGGTAATCGTCTTTACTCACCGTCGCCCTTCTTTTATTTTCTTCATTAAAAAACTTAGAGATATTCACTTGTTCTTTCATACTCTTTTCCATGCTGTTAATAGAATTTTAGATTCTAGACCAGAAGATATATTCTGGCGTAACATGCTCTGAATGTCAATGTTTTTATGTCTCAATATCATGTCATTAATATCTTTTTCTGAGATATATTCGGGGAATATGACAACCTTGTAATTCTTGTCAATTACCTTTGAGATTTTTTTGATTGTTTCCACAGAGCGAGGTTCATTATCATAGACGAACACTGAATTTTCATTAACAAAATTCCAATCGATAGATCCACCTGCCATGGCAATAGAGTTCTGAACGAACATACTATCAATTGGTCCTTCAAATATATAGTGTGTTTTAGATTGATCACATTCGTCCAAGTTGAATATTTTTGGATGTTTATCATCCAGCATGATTGTGATGTAACGCAGGTCGCAATTAGGATCAAACGATCGCCCCTGTACACCAATCAAATTTTTATTTTCGTCAATGAAAGGAATGATTAATCTTGGTTCATCTTGGTCAACGCTAGAAAACTTGTTTGGTAATATTGTGTTGACCCATTGTTTAAACTTAGGAGCATAGAAAAGTTTACTATGAGATTTGGTAGGAATTTTTCGTGCTTCGATATATTGCTTAGCAGGATGCATCCATTCCAACTGTGATATTTTCTTAAGGTTTAATAAAGAGGAAAAACGAATGAAGTTGGGTTTCTTCATTTTATCTGCAAAAATTTCCCTTGCAGATTTTTCGCGCTCTTGAATTTGACCATTATACTTGTCCATCAAACGCTCTTTGACGAACTCACTATATAATGATGGGTCGAGTTGTTTTATCAGCGCATCTAGATCAAGCGTGATGTTACAGTTATGACAATGGTATAAGAAACCACCATTATCTTTTGCAAAAATAAATCCGCGTGCTTTAGACTTATTTTTATGAGAGTCGCCACAGATAGGGCAACGGAAGTTAAACGTATTTCGATTGATTCTCTTGAAGCGATCTAAACGATTGGATAACATACCAATGTATTTTTGCTCAAGCCACATAATATAAACCTTTCATCAGTCACATAGTGATTATACCGCAATCACCAAGAATGTAAAGACATTTACATGTAATGTTGTGAAATAATTAATCCGGCGATTGTGGTTGCTGCCAACCAGAAAAGTCGATTGATAATCATGACCGTCTTTGCGTTGTCTTCGACTTTCTTTTCGATAGCATCAAGTTTCTGTGAGAAACGATTCATGCGATCAAAGTTTGCATGATTATTTTTCTCAATAGCAATTAACTTTTCTTCTGCGCGAGCAAGAGAGATCATCGCATCTGATAACTTATCTATTTTTTCCTCGATACGATCGAGTCTGCTTGCTTGTGATTCTGCCATTTTAATCTACTGCCCTATCTAAAAATGATTTGAATGTATTTGTTTCCGTGTCTTTAATGACTTCTTCAGTATCAGCAGGAAGATCCTCTTCCATCTTACCAATACTTTCTTCATAGTATATAATCAAACTTTTTTGTTGATTGATAAACCGTTTCATCTCAGCAACATTCAATGACAAATTTTCGTAGTCTGGCACACTAATAGCGAAGAATACAACATCGCCATTTATTTCTTCGTACTTAACTAAGAACTCATCTAAGTTCTCAGGCGTCACCGCGTGAAATCTCACACGATGTAAATTTAATGGTTTTGGTCTGGGTTGTAAAGGTATTTCTTTTACAACGTAGTCAGTCTTTAAAACAACCTTCTCTTGTATCGATCCGCAACCAACTAGACTAGAGCTCGTCAACAGGAGGGCGAGAGTCCACAGGTTCTTGTGGTTTGCCGCTGTCGATTTCAAGTTGTTCAAAAATTTTCGATGTAGCATTGTTTACTCTCTTCTCAACCAATCCTGGTTTCTTCATTGTCAGGGCAGTCAGATCATGCCTTCTTAATTTATTTATTAACTCGTCTTGATACTGTTCCGCTTCTTTTGCTCTTTCTTGTAAAGCAATCATATTTTCTTGAGCAGCAGCAAAGTCTTCTTGAAGACGAGTCATAGTTTCTTGATTAGTTTGTGAAGCAACTTCTAGTAAAGCATTATTTTGTTGTAGTTGAGCAATCGTCTTTTGTGTGTCAGTGTAGTAATAATATGCGCCACTGCCGATACCGCTTAACAATAAAAGGATAAACAAATATGGCATCACTGCTCCCTCATCTTGCTTTTAATTTTCTTCACAACTTCTTTTGCTTGTACTTTATTCTTTTTCTTCCACTTATTCCAAGCAGCAGGAGGCATTCCTGGTTCGCCGTCAGGTCCAACGCCAATGCCTGCAATTTTACCTGATCCAGCGATGTTGGTTGGTACTTCTTCAACTAACATCTTCGCTTCATCCATATAGTGCGTCAAACGCTCTTCAAGATAATCAATATCGTCAGGGTTATCAACTTCTTCTCTTAACAGTAACAACGCTGCAGCGAACGATGCAAGTCTTGTACGTCCTCCTGGAACCTTCGCCAAGAGTTTCTTTAGATTACCAACCAATCGATCAAAGTATCCATACGAACGGTCTTGCTCAGGTGTTCGCTTATCTTTGGGTATGATGACTTTACCGTCTTTGTCAATGACGCCTGATTCATATGCTTCCCACTTGTCGAATGGTTGTACCAAACGCTTTAGGAACATATATACTGCGCCAAGATCTAAGACGCCTTTTGCCATTACCCTTGACCTCGATACTTTTTATAATCTCTTTTTTTATTCTTATTCATAGAAGACATTTTAATATTTTTGCGACCGATACTTGTGCCTTTATTATTCGGTTTAACAACAGAAATGCTTCCTAATCCTACTCTCTTTGCCATTATATTTCTCTTAATATGTGTGCAATGCCAGAATCAATTGCTATGTACTCAGTACGAATATCTCCAAACTCTCCAATATTATATATGACGTCAGGCATATACTGTAAAAAGATTAAAAATGTCTTCAATATTGGCCAATGTTTTTCTTCAACTTTAAAGAAAAGAATTCTAGTAATAGCACGAAACTCGAATACATTATAAAGAGTAATTAAATGATTTAAAATTAATCTCTCTTTTAATTCGTCTTTCATGTAGTATCTAGAAAACAATCTTTTCAAATACTTCAACCTGTTCAGGTCTTCATAAAATTCATTGGTGTCAAAACAATTTACATTTTCATAATGCGATGCTGCATACAAAAAGAAATTGTCATCATTTAAATTTTTCACTTCAACCATATACGAAAATCCCCAAGTTCTGTCTCACACTACTGGAAAGAACTTGGGGTTGAGTTTCCTATTAAGAGTCAGGGAATGCTGAGTCTTCAGCGTCAGTAGAGATACCGCCTTGGTTAGACATAGCAACCAAAGTTTCGTGAGTCACTCTTCCTGACCGTCCACCTGTGCCAGTTGTTTTCTTTACCCATCCTGGTGCAACGGAACCTTTATCATCCCCGCGAGCAGCAACAGATTCTGCAGCATCAACACCGAATACGGAAGTGCCGAAGTCATCAGAACCTTTATTACCATTCTCAGCAGAAGTAGTAAATTTCGGTGCGGAACCAGATGCGTCTGTAAGTCCCCATAGTGCCATTTTAGTTTTCCTCTTCTATGATTAACATATCTAACAGATATTTGGATTTAGAACTAATTTCTTTGATCTTACCACCAACTACAAGATATGTTTTATTACGATCAAAGTTGTATTTATTATTTATTTCAGGTTGAGGTTTTGCTTCAACAGGTTTCTCTGGTTGAGGTTCTGGCGCAGGTTTCTTGGTATTAATACCAAGATCAACCCTGTTGTTTGAAACCGTTTCTCTTCCTTTCTCTACGATTTGGTCGCGCCAACCCATTTTACTTGTCCTTTTCTTTGAGATCTTCTTTTTTAAGACCGGCCATCGCATTACCATACATCTTCTTCTTGATATTCTTATATCTTGCAGAAGAATTTGTACCTTTGCTGCCTGAGGATCTACGCTCTTTCGCCTTGTCTGCTGCAATCTCTGCTGCAGTTGGTTTACGATATACTTCTTCAACCTGCTCGAATTCCTCTTTTCGTAATGCCTTCGAGATTGCTTTGCGGCGATTCTTTAGATACTTATCAGACTTATCAACGTCACCATCATTGTCAATATCAGCGTCTGCTTTTCCAACAGGATCAAGTTTTTCTTTCACTGAATTCTTATTTCGACTAGAACCGCAAGACGACTCTTTCATGTGATAACCTTTATCATCGCAATGCTTACAACCTTCGCCTTCACACTTCGGGCACTCAACCTTTTCTTCTGCTACCTTCTTTGCTTGAGCAGTAGCGATTGCCATCTTCTTGTCCATAGGCATATCAGGTTGATCTTTCTCGATTGCCTTGGCGATCTCTTCACGCTTCTTTAACTCAGCAGGTGTGAGTTTCTTTTCATCAAGTTGCTCATTCATCTTGCCGCTCTTGCGGAGAGCACGGATAAGGTTGGTGGTGAAGACTCGCTTGTCTCTTGGTTTTACAAAACTGTCATGCTTCTTTAAAAGTTTATCAATCTGCGCCTTTGGCAGTTTAACTGTTCGACCAGCAGGAGAAACACGAATATCCATTTTACCATTAAGATCTTGCGATTTTCGCAACTGCATGATAATGTTCTTATCAGCAGGATCAGCAGAACCAGTATGGGTTTTGCCCTTTGCAGTTTTAGTTGTAGTTTTCTCTTTTGGTGCTTCTTTCTTTGCTGCTGTTGCTTTGCGCAATTCGTCTTGTGCCTTCGCCTTTAACTTGCGCAGTTCAACAGAGCTACGTGGAAATTCGCCGCCACTCAGTTCTTTCATTTTGTTCATTAACTTCTGTGAAGTTGCTTCACCAAGTTCAACTTCTTCTTTCTGAACCTTTCCAAGTTTAACAGTCTTCCAATCAGCACCAGCTACTTTAGCCGCTTTCTTGATAGCTTCCCGAGAATTTCTGGCTCTAACTGGAACCTTCTTCTTAAGCGCAGG
>Ga0209716_1001968_pt1 | contig 14244 bp, 10 predicted proteins | sample COGITO_mtgs_1205_FD_184811 | JGI IMG/M metagenome (GOLD analysis project Ga0209716, IMG submission 184811) | Pelagic marine microbial communities from North Sea - COGITO_mtgs_120531 (SPAdes) (version 2) | ecosystem: Environmental > Aquatic > Marine > Epipelagic ...
TATGAAGGGCAACCAATGGTGGTATTAGAAGCGTTAGCGTGCGGTCTTCCAGTATGTGTCAGTGATCGCTTGATCGATATTCCTAATGGCGTTGAAGCCGCTGCCTACGGCGACATTGAGCATTGGACTAGGGTGGTTTCCGGATTGTTGAAGTCCCCGCCTGATGCGATCACCTTGCTGGAATCAAGTCAGCCTTACCGTATTGAAAGCATATCCAAAGAATGGAAACGGGTTTACGAGTCTGTCATTGTGCTGTGAATTCCATCTTTTAGGTTCGTGATGGCTTTATCCCAACCGCAATGCTGTTCAGCGAAAGTCCGTGCCTCATGAGATTGGGCCTTTTCATGGATTTTGAAATTCTTAAGGTATTCAAGTCCAACTTCATGGAAGTCTTCCTGTGCTGCGAGTACAAACCATGGTTTCTCTTGCTCCAGTCGATGTCCTTCATGGTCAACTCCAAATACGCATAAGCCGGAAGCAAGGTATTCACTTCGTTTGAGCGGACTGGCTAAAATCCATGCTGTTCGATTGGGCATGGGTAATACTCCAATGTGACACGCAGCAATTTCTTGTGCCACTTTGGCTTGCGCCATTTTGTCTTTCACCTCAATATAGTCGACTTCAGAAGCAATAGATTGTAAATCTGTGGTGGCGTCACCCTCTCCAATTAATTTGAGATTGATTTCTACACCTTCTTGACGGGCTTTGTGCGCAAGCATAACCGCGGCCATGATTCCCCTATGGCGATCTAATCGTCCATGATAGACCATGGTAAGCACCTCAAGTTTTTTGATCGGTTTGAACAAATTCACATCAACACCAGCTGGTAGAATAGAGGTTTTTTTGTGACCAATTTTCAAATCTACAAACCGCTTGTGCGCTGGTGATACAACGAAACCAAGAACATCTTGTTTGCGGGCCATTGACCATGCATTTCGCCACGAACGCCATTGCAACCAGCCCAAGAGGCCGGTGTCGGCAGGTGGACTTCGATCCATCAAAACCCACGGAGTGCCAAGTCTGTTCAGCATTGGCGCAATTCGTCGAGCAACCCGCCATTCCACCACAGCAATGGTTTTGGAGGAGTCCAATGCGGTTGTATCGAGCCATTGAATCATGTTCTTAGCAAGAGAAGAGGATTGAAACCCTCTACGAGATGATTTCGAGAGGGTTGTGTGAGAAAACCTTTCATTCTCAATGTGGACATGCTCATCTCCGTTGATCAATTGAACCTCAAACCCCTCGTTTAGCAAACCGTGAATCAGCGCTTGCTGTGTGGTGGAACATAAATCCGAGAAGGACCGTGCCGTGAACCAGAGTATTTTCATCGCGTTCACCCGGTTCTAAGTCGGTGGATTATTTGTTCTCTTAAGCCGTTTTCAAAGGCAATCTTAGGTGCCCATTGAGTGTCGTTTTGAATGCGTCGAATGCTTGCAACAGAACGCTGAATATCCCCCAAGCGAGCAGGTTTGTGTAAGGGTTCACGGATTTGGGAATCCGGTTGAAGCGCGATGACGATTTCTTGAATAGTTTGAACCAATTCCAATAGGGAACATTCAGTCTCAGTAGCGATATTGTACACATGATGAAACTGTTCTTGCCACTCAATGGTAGAAAACATCAGGAGCGCATTCGCCACATCATCAACGTGGATAAAATCTCGAGTTTGCAATCCATCACCAAGAATGATCGGTTGGCCTTCTTGTGTGATCTTTTCAATGAATTTTGGAATCACTGCCGCATAGGTGCCGTCGGCCCGTTGACCGGGTCCATATACGTTGAACAATCGAAGAGCGAGGGCTTCCATTCCTTGCTTGCGAGCGGACACGATTTGCTCTTCATTCATCCACTTAGATTCAGCGTAAGGAGAATGAAAGTCACCTGCCTTGTCTTCGTCCAACGGGAAAGAATCTGCAGAACCATAGACAGCTGCGCTTGAAGCGGTAATGAATCTCGAAATTCCGTGCTTCTTTGCAGCTTCAATAAGCGCGCTCGTGCCTCCTACATTCACTGCATGGTTCTCTTTAGGCTGCTGTAATGAATACGGCACTGAGACTTGAGCGGCAAGGTGAATCACAGCATCACACCCCAACACAACCTTGTCGATGAGGCTTGTATCTCGCACGTCTCCGAGCGTGACTTCAATACCCTCTGACTCAAGTGCGCGGAATGTCGCTTCCTGGCCAGTGGACAGGTTGTCCAGAACATGAACAGACCAACCCCTTTTCTGAGCAAGTTTGGCAGTGTGGCTACCAATGAACCCAGCACCTCCAGTGATCAGAACTCTTGGCATACCCTGTCCTCGCCTTGGTTGTTGATGAGTCTTCGGTTATTGTATCGCTATACGCGCTCGATTGAAGCAACTTCATAGGTTGAAGGCAGAAACAAACTACCATGCTCAGGCGGGTGTTGATGCGGCGCGCCTACAACGCAGGTCGGTGGGACGCCGCTCGCACCCATGCCTCACACTTGTTGTTACGACCAAGCGAACAGACACTTGCTCGCTCAGTCATTGTGCGCTCGTATTGGAATGAAGGGCGCTTTCAAGAATTGGTTGATAGCACTGAAGAGTGGCATGACGAACTGTCTCATTCATACCGTGAACAAGCGATTGATCGGCTGAAGGTCACCGGTGGGGCAAAAAAATTAACCATGATGAAGGAAGAGAAATTACAACGTTTGCGCGATGAGCAACCAAAGCCGAAGGTCCCAATCCAATGGTCTGCAGAGCACATGGACGCAAATTATTCCCAAGAGGGAAGTCGCGTTTGGTTCCGTTATCCAGAAGGGTATGTTTTCTGGGACATGCCTTCTGATTATGAATTACAATCAACCCACCCTGCGTTGTTGTGCTTAACTGCTGAGGTTTTGCTTTCACCTTGGATTTCAAGTTCAAAGGGTCCATTGCCAAAGGGGCGCACACAGGGGGAGCGAGCAAGTCTCTCGTTTTCCGCAGGAACGGATTCGACCGCTGCGGCCGCAGTCATGGACGACTCCACACTGTTAGGCTACCATCGCCGTTCGTTTAATTCGATGTTGGATCACCGCAATGCAGAGCGCCTCATCAACCATCTCAATTCAACAGGTGAGCGAGAAGTACTCTCAATTTCTTCAAATCACGAACTCATTCGAACGAACCATGGAAAACCGGTTGGGTTTTCCACCGATTTTGCATGTGCTTCGCACCTTCTTCTCTTGGCGGACCATTTCGATTTAGGAGCGATTGGGTTTGGCATGCCCATTGACAACACCTATCTTTGGAAAGGAAGAAAATTCCGTGATTTTCCTACAACGCACTACTATCAGTATTGGACCAAACGCTTTGCTGAGGCAGAACTCGATTTGCTCTTTCCAATTGCGTCAATCTCTGAGGCAGGTGCTCTTATGGTCGTTAAACAAACCTCATGGCTCGAGCACCTAAATTCATGCATGCGAGGGGATGGAGTCAATGGATGTGGAAGATGTTGGAAGTGCTTCCACAAAAACGGCCCACTCGGGCGCCCCTTTGACATCACATCTTCCGAGATTCAGACCTATCTCCACAAACGCCCCATGCCAACGGCTACACATGCCTTATGGGCGTTGCAAACGATGGGGCATGAAAATGAAGTGCCGGATTTATCCCATTTGTTTGAGCAGGATTTCTCCTGGTGGTCCAAGATCTACACGCCTGGATTTGATCTTCTACCGATCCGTTGGCGGATACACATTGAGGAAAAAATCAACAGTGATTTGGATCCAATGACAGAACCCTACTTGTTGCATAAAATAAACCACTTCGAAGAAGATTAATTGGTCGTATGATTGAATGATTCGGTTTCATAATAACAACAATACAATAACTAAACCACGAAACCAAGAGTTACATAAGGGGTGAAATGTTTGGACGAGGACGAGTTTGACATTTCCCCCCCGTCGAATGATGATGTCGTAATTGAAGTCAATCCTGAACACAAAATGGTGGTCAAGGAAAATAAATATCGACGAGAGAATCGCAGATTAAGAAATTCGCTTTCATTTAGAACAGGAACTCTTCTCATCAACTCCTTCAAGCGACCGTGGATGTTACTTCTTCTCCCATTCAGCTTAATGTTTCTGGGCTGGCAATACGGGAATGAAAGACTCGGTCGGCGAAGTGTTCCTTATCCTGACCGCTCATTGGATGGTGATGAGGCAGAGGGATCTCTCCGAGATTGTATTGTCTTGTTTCCTACCAACGGTGTTGGATTTGGCCACTTTACTCGAATGTACGCCCTCGCAAAGCGATTGAGAAAACAATCTCCGGACACAGAAATTGTGTTTTTTACCACCATGCCCACCTTGCATATCCTCTACAACGAGGGCTTTTCCACGTATCATTTGGCTGGAAGAAAAAAGCATCGGGAGATGACTGCAAGCGAGTGGAACGCCATGGTGGAGGAAAATTTGTCCTTGGTCCTCAACCAACACAAGCCTAAGATGTTCATTTTCGATGGTGCCTTTCCTTACCGGGGTATGTTGAACGCCATTCGTTCTCGCGACCGCATCGAAAAAGTATGGGTTCGTCGTGGAATGTTCAGGAAAGGCTACAACATTCCTGTTGACAGCATTGAGCATTTCACATCGATTGTTCGTCCAGGTGATGGCATTGATGTCGATGAGGATCTCAAGGTTGAGATAACTTTGCAATCGCACACCGTCAGCCCGATGTTGCTCATGGACCATGATGATTTACTAACAAAAGAACAGGCCCGAGGCCGATTGAATCTCCCCGATGACTCGAAAATTGTTTATGTCCAACTTGGAGCGGGCCGTATCAACGACATTGATTCCGAAATCAGACTTACGGTTGATGCTCTGCTCAACCACGAGAGCGTCCATGTCGTCATCGGAGAAAGTATGCTGGGCGAGCGCATCTTTTTCGAACATCCTCGCGTTCAACTCCTTCGGGATTATCCAAATTCGATGTATTTCAGAGCCTTTGACGCAAGTATCCAAGCTGGTGGCTACAATTCATTTCATGAGATGCGGACGTTTGGATTACCCACCTTGTTTTATCCGAACATGAACACCGGGATGGACGATCAACTTGCGCGATGCAACATCGCTCAATCGGAAGGGTGGGGCTTGGTGTTGAAGGAACGAACCGAAGCATCCATTAGATATTCAGTTGAGGCCCTGCTTGAACTTGAGGTGCCTCGTGAACGTCCCCGCCTTACCAACGGTGCAGTTGAATTGGCCACCTTACTGTTAGACAAAATGAGGTCAGCACATGGATGAATCGTGGATGCTTCCTAAAGAGGCCTTGGAGTTCGTTATTGAACATGTGGAGCCTGGTTCTGTCGTCGTGGAATTTGGTTCAGGGCATGGTTCAGAAACGCTCTCAAAGCATTTTGATCTCTATTCCTTCGAACACGATGAGGCGTGGCTGGGCGTGACCTCTTCAACCTACATCCATGCACCGATTAAGGAAAATCAATACGCCACTGAAGAAGGCGAAAAGGGATGGTATGATCTCGAAATCGTGAGGCAAAACTGGCCAAAAGACCCCCTATGCGTGATTGTGGACGGACCTCCTGGATTCATCGGAAGGACAGGAATTTTATCGATGCTGGAGGAGTTGGCTTCAGTATATATGATTCTTGTTGATGATATCGACCGTGAGGCAGAATTGCAACTTTTACATACGCTCTCAACCCAACTGGACAGAATTCAAACGACCTACGATGTTGAAAAACCGAGAGAAGGTGGAAGTAAACGAAGGTTTGCAACGTTGACCAGGAGGCCGTGATTTTGCAAGAATTTATCATTGACAATCAAATTGAGGTTGTCACTGCAGAAATTGAGGATTGCTTGGCCACCAGAAGTTATCCCAAAGCACTGAGTATTCTCAAATCTTCGTGGCCTTTTTTTCGAAATCAAATCAACAAAAAACGAGCCATTCTTGTTGGAGAGGTCTTGATCCGTAACGGTTACAGCGCAGCTGCGAGTGGATTTATGGAACATCTTGTGTTGCTTCATCCTCGAGATCCGGATGTTTTGCGCTGGTGGGTTCAGGCTTTTGCAGAACTTCTCAAGGCTGAGGACATCATTCCCCGAGGAGAAGTTGCGGTCACGAATCCAAATGTCCATGTTTCAACGGTTGAGCATCTTTGCGATTCGCTCGTCAAAGACGGTCAATTTTTCAGAGCAGAACAATTGCTCAGGCGAAATGGAAAACGTTTGCAAAACCGAGGCCATCGGCTCATGATGCACCTCCAATTCTATCAGTACCAATGCCACGAAGAGAACGTCAAGTATCTCAATCGCATTCCAGAAGTGTTCTCGCGAAGAAGTGAATTTGCATCCCACAAGGCCCTTTCTTATCTTGAACTTGGCCATATTGAGAAGGGTCATGATGCGATCGCTGATTTGGTTGCGGACGGTTGCATGAACGCTGCTTTCACAAAGTACGAACTTCATCGAGCAGAGGAGCAACACCGGGCAGCTTTTGACACATTGAATGACCTTCTTGCTTTTCATGGCATGAGTGAATTTGCCCCAGCTTGGATGGACGAAGATTTTGAACTGGACAAGATCAAGATAAGGCCATCGGCAACTTCTGCAGATGAACGCTTGGTCACCGTCATCATGACGGCTCACAAGGTCAACCCGATGATGGATACTGCAGTGAACTGTATTCTCAATCAGACACACAGAAATTTAGAACTACTCATCCTCGATGATGCCAGTCAGCCCGAGGATGTTGCGGCCTACCAGCAATATGAAGCGCAGGATTCGCGGGTCCGGGTGGTTCGGCAAGAAGTGAATGCTGGGACCTATGCGGGCCGAAACCTGGGCATTAGTGAAGCAAAAGGCGAATTCATTTCGTTCATTGATTCAGATGACTGGCAGCATCCACAAAAGTTGGAACACGCGCTGGCGCGCCTCGACGAAGCAGAAGATTCCGTCGCAACGCTCGAATCATACATACGTCTTTACCCAAATGGAAGATTAGCCAAAGTCGGAAGTTGGTTTGCAAGAAAAGCCTTGATGTGCATCACTTGGAAGACCTCCGTTTTGAAAGACGAATTGGGAGGATTCGACGAAGTTCGAGTATCGGCTGACTCTGAATTACTTGAACGAGCGGAGATTCGGTATGGGAAATCTGCTCTGGTTCATACTCCTGCTCCCACCTACATCGCCACCTATCACGACAGTTCGCTCACCGGTGGTGGCCAATTTGCCATTGGATGGCCTGGCATCCGAGGTCCACGGGCGGCCTACGTCTCATCGTTCCGTTCTTGGCATGCGAAATTGCGTGCTTCGCCGACGGGCCTTTCTATGGTTCGGCAGGGTGTTCAAGGGTTGTTCAAAACACCCGAAGAGATGCCTCGATCAAATGCGGGATACGAGTACACCGAGTTCATTGACTCAGAGATGGACCCTATCCTTGAGGACATGGGTAAATTCAACTTGAACATTTTTGACTATGATGTTTTAGAACGCAGTAATGTAGAGGAAGAAATTTCAGTCTGCATGGCAACGTTCCCTGCTCGCTTCTCAGTCATTGGTAAAGCGGTTCAGAGCCTTCTTGATCAGCGCGTTCCACCCACTCGTATTCTTATCCACGTGAATGAGTCTGATACTCCTCCACCTCTTCCTGACGACGACCGGATTGAGGTTTTCTGTTCACCAGAAGAAAATCTTACCGACATTGGAAAGTTCAAGATGACCGAGAAGGTGAGCAAGGGGTACGTTCTCACCGTCGATGATGACATTATTTATCCAGAGGATTACATCGAGTCCCATATCCATTGGCTTCAGCGATTTGACAACAAGGTCATCACAGGATTTCATGGAGCTGTACTTCCAGTCAACGAACCAATTCAAACTTGGCAGGATTACAAGGATCATCGCCGTGTTCATTGGTTCAGACGTGGGTTGAGCACACCCCTTCCCGTTCAAATCGTCGGAACAGGAACCATGGCTTACCACGTGGATGCCGTTCAGTTTGATTACCGGGATTTCCAATACCAACGGATGGTGGATTTGTTCGTCGCCGCTCACGCCCAGGTCAACAACATACCCATGATCACCCCACCTCGGCCGGATGAATGGATGGTGCCTATTGAGGAGGAAAACGAGGATCTTGAAGCCATTTGGGCGCAAGTTCAGGTGGACTTTGACCTTCAGAACAAGATGCTTGAAGTCATTCAGTCAGCGGGACAGTGGAAGTTGATTACGCCGAGTCAAATCATTGATCATGAGATGATTGAGCAACCACTCAAACTTAGTTTTGAGCGCTTACCGAACAACACACAAACCCACACCCCCTACAACGTTGCTAAGCGATGGCGGCAGAATGGAAGCACGTTGTATTTCACTTACGATGACGTTGAGGTCTATTTCAAAATGCCAGACGATTGGCGTATCGAAGAAACCCATGAAGATTTGTTGCGGGTCGCACATTACGTCATGACTTCCCCGTGGGAAGACGGGATTCTTGAAGATTGGATTCCCTCAAGAAAACCGGGTTGGCGACCAGGTCTTGCGTTTAGTGGGGGTGTTGACTCCGTAGCCGCCATGCTGTTGATGCCACAAGACACCGCACTGGTGTACAATCGGAGAGAAGGATTCCAGTCCGGAATCGATCATACCAATGCCAATCGTCTCTTTTCACACATGCTTGAAAAATTAGGCCGGCCGGTTCTTGAAGTCCCCTCAAGCCATGAATCGATTCGGAAATTCCAAGGCAAGACCGCTGGTTTCAGTACCGATTATGCATGTGCCGTCCAAGTCATACTGCTCGCAGATTATCTTCAATTGGATTCGCTCGCCACGGGCATGCCGCTCGAGAATACGTATCTGTTCCACGGTCACCGATATCGAAATTTTGGTGCGTCTTGGTTCTGGCGCCACCATTCAGAAATTTTCCAAAACATCGGGCTCAGCATCTACCAACCCGTGGGAGGATGTTCCGAGGTGATCAATCAGAAAATCGTCACTGAAAACAACCTCCTTGATTTTGCACAATCATGCCTTCGGTCAAACAAACCCGGAAAGCCATGTGGAGCGTGTTGGAAATGTTTCAGAAAGAATACATTGGCAGGCCATGACTTTTCGTTTAGCAATGAAATTGACACCTTTTTGAAGAAGCGGCCACTGAAACAGGCGGCTAGTACCCTCTACTCAATTCAGAGGCTCTCAGACGCAGCATCGTACCAAGAAATCCTCTCAAGAAGTGAGGATTTGAACGCACTCCTCGAGGATGATTATTCCTTCTTGGAGGCTCACCACGAAGGTGGTCTCAAGCTCTTACCTGAAAAGTACAGACGGTACACATCAAGCCGACTTTCTCAATATTCCAGGTCGATGACATCAGAACAGTTTGAGAAATTAGCAAACATGGACCTCTTTCCTCAGACACAATGAAATGTATGGTGACGTAGATATGCGACCAAAAATTTCCATCCATGGTTCATGTGTGACTCGTGATTTAGCAGAGTTTCACGATTATGAAGTGCTTCACTATCAGGCGAGATCATCGCTGTGCACAAAATCCGGAGAACCTATTGATTATGATTCGGAAAAACTAACCAATATTCAGAGTAAATTTCAGAGAAGTATGGTGGAATGGGATCTCAATAAGAAATCGTTCTTCTCTCGGAACGCAGATTGTATCATCATCGATTTGATTGATGAAAGATTTGATGTTTTTTCAAATGGAAAAGCACATGCGACGCGCTCACAAGCATTTTTTCACTCTGGCGTTTCATCAACAATGAGGGGCGAATTTAGCAGATTAAAACGCGGTTCTGAAGATTATTTTGATTTATTCAGGTTTGGAGTTAAGCAATTTTCATCTTCCTTGGATCGGCCAGTTGTTCTTCACAATGCTAGATGGGCTTCAACCTACAGACAGAATGGGCAAGTTTATGAATTTGAAGATAATGAAAAAATAAATTTTGAGAATGAACTCTTGGACGATTTAACAATAATTCTCACCGAAGAAATCGCTGTTGAAGGTATCATTGATTCACCAATGAATTCAATTGCAGATTCCAAACATAAATGGGGGCTAGCGAATTTCCACTATATTCCAGAATATTATTTGGCTCTAGATCAACAATTGATCAATTGGTTTTTAGGTTTCAGTGGATGAAGTTCGGAGGTTTAATTCGTTCTTCAAGGAACGGTGCCAGTCCAACTCTGATCTCTTCAGCATCGGGATTCATCAACACAGAAATGGGTTGAGTCAGCGATTGTTTTCGAAGTTTGGTGAGTGTTTCGGTTGGCACCGAATCGTCACAGATGATCACCGTGGGAATGCCTCTCATTGACAGCGGTTCCAGCAACATAGGATTTGGAGGGACAATCGCGAACTGAATGTTTTCTGAAAACAACTTGCTGATGGAAGAATCCCACCTCGTCACAGGCAATGGTGAGAGGGCCTTATTTGAGATTTGAAGATGGTCAAACATGATAACGTGATGGTTTCCTTTTTGTTTCAGTTGCTGAAGAACGTAATTTCTCCCCTTTGCATTTCCTTCTCGGTGATCATAACCCAAGCCCATGAAAATTGATTTGGGTTCTTCATTTCCGAACATGATTGGCCTCTTCGGTTTTGAGAAATCACTGAACTCCAGTTCGATGACGTCCAATGCATCAAAGTGCTCAATATGGGATTTATTTGTGGGAATTTTTGTTTCAAGCCTTCGCCAAACCGCTTTGAGATGAGGGTGTATTTTCATCAAATTCAGGACTCCCCGGTAAGGATAGGGTCCATCGAACTCCACCGTTGTCACATTGTTCGACATCACGATGTGGTGGAGGAAATTGAGGCATGTCTCGTTCCATTCTGCAGTTGATTTTACGGCGGCTCTGTTCTTTGGATCAGGCAGTGTAAAGAGGGGCTGCTCCTCGAGGATTCGTCCACCTTGGCGTGAGGAGTTGATGTGGACAACTTTGATGCCTTTTTTCCCAAGATATGCGGTTCTTTTCAAAGCACGAACGGCTGAAGAAGGTCCTTCTTCAGAAGTGGAAAAGAGAATGAAGGTTTCAGGACCGCTTTTGTTTTTGTATTCGATCTGTTGTGGTCCGGGTTTCGAGAAGAACAAGCCAATGACTCGAAATGGGAAGAGAGGAATCAGCCAAGGTTTGCGAACGAAGGACTCGGTCACAAGCAGCCCGAATCTGAAGGAAAACGTGTTTCGAATTCGAGCGAGCTCTCGCTGAGCAGAATATTCTGTTGCCGAGAAATTCGAGCGATCCTTTTTCATTCACTCACCTGCAATTTCGTAGTACTTTTTGATGGATTCCTGGGGGGGTCCATCGTGCATCACTTCACCGTGGTGGAGCAAAATGACGCGGTCGCAAATATCGGTCATGAGCCCAAAGCTGTGTGAAACAATCACGACGGTGCTCGCGCCCTTCACCATGGAGAGGATTTTCTTTTTGGATTTCTCTTTGAAGTTTGGATCGCCCACCCCGAGAACTTCGTCGATAAGCAAGATGTTAGGTCGAATCGCTGATGCAACAGCGAGGCCGAGCCTTGCTTTCATTCCTGCAGAATAGGTTCTTAGCGGTTCATCGATGAATGTCCCAAGTTCACTAAAATCGATGATTTCATCCAATTTAGTAAGCATTTCCTCCTCGCCATGCCCCAGGATTGAGCCGTACAAGAGAGCATTTTCCCTCCCAGTTTGATGTGCTGAAAAACCAGTGCCGAGGCCTGCAAGCAATGAAATGTCACCAGCAGCATGGACTTCACCTTCATCCGCGGGATAAATTCCGGAAATGACCCTCAGAAGCGTTGATTTTCCAGAACCATTTCGCCCGATGATGCCGACAACCTCGCCCTGTTTGATTTCTAAATCAATTCCAGAGAGGGCAGTGAATTTGCGCTCTTTCTTCTTAAAAAAATCTGCAACAATAGCAAAAATATTCCTTTGTTTAGGGAAATGGAGGGTGATTCCCTCGAGTTGGATGGAGGTCTCAGTCATAGGTACTTCACCGCCCCTCGCTCGTACTTTGAAAACACAATTGTTCCCACCAAATAAATGACAAGTGCTGAAATGATGCTTGAAAGAATCACGGCGGGGGGCAATTCGACAAATTTCCCCTCCAACCCGTGTCGAACCATTGTGATCGGCAATACCATCGGGTTCCAAAGCGCTGCTTCGCCCCATGCCCCGCGTTCCATCGCCATTTCCGCCGTCCACATGACAGGTGAAACGAAAAATCCTGCCCGAGTAATGAATCGTATGAGGTGTTGAACATCTCGCTGAATACAATTCAGGGGCGCCATCATCATGCCGAAACCGAGTGCCATAAACCCGGCCATGAACACGCCAAGAGGTACCAAAAGGAGATGAAATGTGATGGGTAAATCATAGATGTAGATAATCGGAATAATGACCAAGCAACTCATCATCGTGACCACCATGTTGGAACCGACGCCTGAGACCGGGAAAATAGAACGAGGGAAATACACAAGATGCATGGTTCGTACATTTCCCGTCAGCGAATTGGTGGCGGCGTTCAAAGATTTGGAAAAGCACCCCCACACAATTACACCTATCAGGACCCAAACGGCATACATTTTGTCAGGGTTTCCACTTAGCATGATGAATAAAAACCAGTAGACTGAAGCCAACAATGCTGGTTCAAGAACAGTCCATGCATACCCCAATGCGGCATTTCGATACCTCGCTCGTACTTCCCTCCGAACCAAGTTGCGAACAAGGAAACGATTCTTTCGAATCTCTGTAAGAGTATGAAATGGCGCAAGCAATGAATTGGATTTCACTCCAATCTGACGAAGAACCAGCGAAGCGCCCTCGTTCTCTTGCATCATCGAGGGCTCGGAACAACCCTATATGATTGAAACGGAAAAATAGCACCGAGTTGTTGGATTCAACCGGGCTTTCATCAGCATCATGAGTATTAGAGTGGTGGAATTGATAAATTGAACCGTTACCGAACGAACATGAGTTGGAGCCAGCGGTTTTCTTCTTTGATTTCAAATGAAGACATGACAGTCGGCATCATCGGCCTTGGTTACGTTGGTTTACCAACTGCAATCGGTTTCCATGATGCAGGCTTCACGGTTTGGGGCGTGGATGTCTCACAGCGAACTGTGGACATGGTTCGAGCTGGCAAAAACCCCACCGGCGATCCAGATGTGAATGATATCATTCCAGCCCCAGGGGCCGAACGATGGAACATCACTACTTCGACTGCCGAAGCAGTGCCTCATTGCGATGTCGTTTTAGTCACGGTTCCAACACCAATCACCCCCGATCTCAAACCAGATCTATCCTATGTCGAGGCGGCAGGAAGAGCTGTTTTTGAGGCAATTCCAAAAGAATCTAAGACAATTGTGGTTCTCGAATCGACCGTCTATCCTGGCGTCACGGCACAAACTTGGATGCCGATCATCGAAGAACTTGGGCTTGTCATTGGTGAAGACTTGGAAATCGCATATTGCCCTGAACGGTTCAATCCTGGCGACCCTGCCCACGGCGTGCGTCAAGTGGCCCGCGTGATCGGTTGTTCAAATCCTGATGTTGGCGAGGCACTGGTTGCGCTCTATCAGAAATTGACTTCAGAAGATGTCCGCTACGTCGGCAAACTCGAAGTTGCTGAGGCTGCCAAGGTCATCGAGAACGTTCAGCGCGACATCAACATCGCCTTGGTCAACGAATTAGCCAGAATTTTCCCCGCTCTTGATGTTGACGTCGAAGATGTGCTTTCCGCAGCAGCCACGAAATGGAACTTCCACCGCTACACACCGGGCGTCGGCGTTGGAGGCCACTGCATCCCTGTTGACCCCTACTACATGATCCAACGAGCAGCCGATGTCGGTGTTCCAGCAGGACTCATCACCGCCGCTCGAGCCGTCAATCGTTCGATGCCAAGCCATGTTGCAGGTGTGCTTACCGACATCATGTGGTCTGCAAAAGTTCCAGCAGCTGAAGCCAAAGTGCTTCTTCTTGGTTGGTCGTACAAAGCAGAAGTGGGCGATCCTCGAGAAACACCCGCTGAGCCTCTGGCTGAAACGCTCATGGCGAAAGGCATCACGGTTGGAGCATGGGATCCTCACCTCGAGAGCAGCATGTTTCCAGAAGGCGTCATCGCAGAAACAGATGTGAGTGAAGCGAATGGTTACGACATGGTCGTGCTCGTGACCGCCCACAAAGCATGCTTGGAACTTGATTGGCAAGCACTTCTTTCGAACATGCGCACCCCGTTGCTCTATGATGGTCGCCGCGTTTTGGACCT
>Ga0209716_1001969_pt1 | contig 14240 bp, 23 predicted proteins | sample COGITO_mtgs_1205_FD_184811 | JGI IMG/M metagenome (GOLD analysis project Ga0209716, IMG submission 184811) | Pelagic marine microbial communities from North Sea - COGITO_mtgs_120531 (SPAdes) (version 2) | ecosystem: Environmental > Aquatic > Marine > Epipelagic ...
TTGGATTCATTCATGGGCAAGTATGCTACCGTGGCACAAACATATTATAGGAGATCATATGTTTTCCTACGAGCAGTTTGCTGATGAATTAGAAAATACAAATCATTTTATACCAGGGCAATGGATTGACTATAATTTCGGTGGTGTAATCGGTTATAAGATAGGGCTGAACTGGGGTATATTTGCAGAAGGCGAGTATATGAAGTACTGGGATAAAGAAGTGTTTGAAATAAAAGCAGGTATTAATTACCAATTTAGATAATAAAAGTTATGTATAAACAAAATCCAAAATCGCCTGTATTAAAGGCGTTAAAAGGTAATCAAGGAAAACTACCGCAGCATTTACAAGATGCAATTAAAGCGGCACCAGAATCTCCAGCTCAGCAGACAACAGCTGGCGAATTTGCTCACAAGCAATCTATCAAAGACAAAGAGATGGGCAAGAGCACAAAAGCTGTAGATAAAGTTAAAGCAGCTTACGATGCCATGACCACCGATAAAACTTATGCTGAAGCTAAAAAAGGATATCGCAAAGCGGCTAAAAAAGCTTATGAAGTTAAGCCTCCTGCACCTATCAAGCAAACTAACGCTCAAAAAGCAAAATCAATGGAAGCTAGCAAGGAAAAGAAAGTTTCCGTAGCGGCAGGCGCTAGTAAAGGCAAAGCATCTACTAATAGAGTGTACGTTAAGGGAGGTCGTAAAAAAGAGAGCGGCTCAAGAGAAAAAAGTAAAACAACGGAATTTAATACCTTTGATGGTGGAAAAACTTATACTAAAACCACCACTAAGGGTAAACAAGGTAAGGTAAAGGTAAAAACTAAAGAAATAAGTGGTACTAAAGCTAAAAGACAAGCGGATCGTTTAAATAAAAAATACGCACAGGTTTAATTATAGCTATATGACAGGCAGAGGATGTAAAGGTTCACCTTTTAAATTAAAGGATGCGTGCTACCATAAAGTAAAGGCACAATACGATGTATTCCCATCGGCATACGCGTCTGGTGCTATTGCAAAGTGTAGAAAGAATAAGGGGAAAAAGAAGAAGTGATGTATAAACAAAACTCACCGTTCCAAAAAGTCAGAAAGACTAAAGAAGGCTTGTCTCTTAAACGTTGGTTTAAAGAAGACTGGAGAACACCTAGTGGTAGTAAAGACTACAGCGACGGTGATGTTGTGTTTAGACCTACAAGGAAAGTTAGCAAAGATACCCCTAAAACTTACTCAGAGCTTTCTGAAGCAGATATAAAAAAGGGTAGAAGACAAAAAAGAAAAACAGGGAGAGCTGGTGAATACGGCGCTTAAATTAATAATATAAAAAACAACAAAATGAGAAATGGAATTGGACCCCAGAATTTAGGGGTATCTAAAGAAAACAGAGTAGCCGATGTTAAAACAATGGCTAAGCAAACTGTTGGTGGTAAATCATCAAAAGAAATTAACAGTGCTGCTGATGTGCCTAAAAGTACAAGCTTTGGAGGTACAAACTATAACCTAGGCATGCAAGACGGCGCTGGGGCACATTACTTCAATGAAGGCTATGACTCTAAGCACGGTAAAAAAGGTACAATAAAAAGACCTGGTGATTCGGGTGTTTATCATGTAAGCCGCGAGGTTGCTCAACCGGTAAAAAGTTTATCGGCTAAAAAAGCAAGTATTAAATCACCAGCTAATCAAACAAAAGCTAAAAAAGAAGACAACTCTTATAAGCCGACAAGTTTGGGCGGCTTCGGTGGGCCGAGATATATTGCCCAAGGCGCGAAAAATGCGGTAGGGGCAGTTGGCAACGCTGCTCGTAAAGCTGACGCTAATATTTCGTCACGCGCGCAAAGAAGCTCAAGAAAACCATCGGCTAAGGCTGGCACAATGCAAGACTTTATGAATAGAGGACCTATTGGTTTTGCCCGAAATTTAAAAAATAAATAAAAAATAAAAAAGGGGACCCAATTACGGATCCCCTTTTTTTTAACCATCACAAGCAACGCAGTCATCCATTGCAGCTGCAGCTAAATCGCCCCGCAGCACTGATTCCGTCCTCGTGTAATACAAGGTTTTAACGCCTTGCTTCCAAGCTTCCATATGAACTTTGTTAATCCACTTTGGTGTAGCTTCAGAAGGGAAAGCTAGATTTAAACTAACCGATTGGTCAATGTACTGCTGCCGTATTCCGGCTTGCCTTACTAATTCCAGTTGGTTAATTTCTTTAAACGTTTTAAACACGTTCTTAATTGGCTCGTCCCAATCACCCATTAACAAACCATCGAGTTCTTCGATGTTCTGCACTGAGCCGCCATCGGCTAGTATTTGATTCCAAATCTTTTCAGTGTTTATTTCATTATCTTCTAAAACACTTTCAAGAACAGGGTTTCTACGTATGAAAGTACCTTTAGCACTTTGTTCTGTAAATACGTTCGCGGCCCACGGCTCAATGCCTGGAGAAACGTTCCCAGCCAGTTTACTATTACTAACGGTAGGAGCAATAGCCCTAAGATGAGTGTTACGCATCCCAGTGCCGACACACCAAAGAGGTTCACCATAGACATCGGCCAGGTCTCTTGAAGCGCGCTCGCTTTCAATCTTGATTTGAGAGAATATTTTTCTTGTTTCATATTGTGCTGATAATCCTTCAAAAGGTATGCCCCTGTCTTGCAAGTACGTGTGCCAGCCTAAGACGCCAAGACCTAATGGTCTGCCCTTAACTGCTGAGCGCACTGCATTTTCAAAACCACGCAAGCCTTTTGCTCGTTGTATAAATTCTTCCATAACACCGTCTAAAAACCATGTAGCATGGTAAATAAGATCAGTGCCTTTCCATTCATCGTACTTAGACAAGTTAAGCGAGCTCAAACAACATACAAAGCTGTGTGACTCGTCTGTATGCAGTGTGATCTCACTACATATGTTTGTCATATGTACTTTTAAACCATTTGATTTATATGCTTCTGGATTGTTCTTATTAACGTTCCCTTTAAACATAATGTACGGTTCCCCAGTTGCTTTTCGTTTTCTAAGAAGTTTACTCCATCGAGTTCTTGCTTCTTTATCACCTTGTTCAAGTCGTCGCATAAACTTATCGCCAACAATTGCGCACTGATGGAGATTAAGCGATTGTCGGTTAACATCGCCCTTCGGTTCTCTGATTTCCAACCACTCTTCAAAATCAGGGTGTTCAATGTTAATGTTAACTGATGCTGCTCCTCTTCTAACAGATCCTTGATTAGTTGCAAGGATTGTTGAGTCATAGATTTTGCAAAAAGGTACGACTCCATCTGATGTTCCATTTCCTGTAATTTTAGCTCCGGCGGGTCTTATCATATTAATGCCAACACCCACACCGCCACCGTGTTTTGCTAGCAACATCATTTCTAAGTTCTTAGAACCGATATCCTGGATACTATCTGCGACATCAATTCCAAAGCAACTAATCGGTAGGCCTCTATCGGTACCGGTATTTGAAAGTACAGGAGAAGCCAGGTTAAGCCACCCTTTCCATATGTAATCAAAAAATACATCAGCAAGTTCCGGTTTATATAATCTTCGTGCAACTGTTTTAGCCACACGTTCGTAAGCATCTTTGGGGGTCTCGCCTTGCAGCAAGTACCCACCAGAGATTGTTTTTCTGTATACTTCGGTATCGCCCCATTCCGGGTAGTCGGTACCTTTTACCCATTCATTATTCCACATTATCTAATACTTTTTTACTTAAAAATAAAGGGCTGCCATCTTTGTAGCTAATCTGCCATACGTGTTCTTTTTCAACAACAATAAGCGGTCGTCCCTTAAATAATTTTGGGTATTTTTCTAATACGTATTCTTTTATTTTATTTTCCATTACCATATGTCTTCAAAATCTTCTCCCTCGTTAGCTTTAGAATAGTCTGTCGGTCTGATTGCGAAGAAATCAGTATGCGTTACACCACCTGTAAGATGGTAAAACCAATCTAGCTTTTTAGCCGATCCTTCCACGTAAGGGAAATAATTACCGAGATTAATATAACCCAGCTCAACAAGCTTTTCATTTGTTCTCTTTTTAATAAAATTCTTTAAATCTTCAGCAGCTATGCCTTCAATATCACCAGCCTCAAACATTTTATCTATGTAATCTTCTTCAAGCTTTACCATAGTAGTCGCAGCGTTAATAACATCTTCTCGACATTGCTCTATTAATTCAGCGTCTTCTTCGCACATATGGCGAAACAGCTGGCATCCCATTTTGCTGTGCAGCGATTCATCTCTTACGCTCCACTTCATTTGCTGCCCAATACCTTTAAGCGAATTACGCAGTTGAAAAGAATACAACACAGCAAAAGCTGAATATAAACTAACACCTTCAGCAAATGCACTGAACACGGCTAGTGATTTAGCTATGCCTACTGGATCTTCACCATCATAAGCCACTAGATTATCAAACCTAGAGGCTGTTGCGGGCTCGTGTAAGAAGGCTTCATAATCTTCTAAGCCTAACGTTTCATTGAGGTAACTATAAGCTACTGCGTGGACTGTTTCTTGCGAGCCGAACATCATAGCCATCTGCTGTATTTCGTGCTTAGGGAACCAGCCAACAACTTTTTGTGTCCAGTAATCAGACACAGCGCACTCTGTCTGCGCAAAACCTAAAAGTATATTACCCACTAAGTTTTTTTCAGCGGGCGTAAGCTTCTCGTTCCAGTCTTTAATGTCACTTTGCATTGATATTTCAGTGTGCAACCAAAATGCTTGTGCTTGTTTTAACCAACCTTCCGTGTAATATTCCGGATATTCAAAAGGCTTGTAAGCTATTCGTTCATTAAACAACCCCATTAGCGTTCAGTTTGAAATGCAATATCAAAAAACGGTAAGTAGAACACGTGTGATGTCATGTCCCCCGCATAATAAGATCGGGCGCCTATTAAGACGCCTGGGTAAAAACCTATTGTGATAGCCCAACCTTTATTGTTTTCGCTCATATTTGTTTATTTGCTCTATTAGTTCTTTATAAATTACTCTGCCGCGTACATTCCACGACCACTTAATCCATTTTTCTATCTTTCGCTCTGCGTACTTTTTCCTGGCGACTGCTTTTGTTTCTCCAGGATCAGTTGAATTGTTTCGTCGCATTCTTTTTGATTTTGTGGTTTATACAATGTGAACGGCTCTAGTTTGTTTTCAGCTATATATTTTTTAAAAAGCTTCCAGCGCATCGGAAATGATTCGTTAGCTCTACCTTTAGTTTCAATAATAAAGTGCTTGCCTACGAAATCGGGGGTGTATTTAATATTGAGGATCTTTTTATTTCCTCTATTAGTAAACTCGCCTTTACCGTTCCCCGTCCGCTCGTAACTTTCAAATGGGAAATCAAATGCTTGTTGCAATTCGAATGTTTCTCCTTCATATAACGCTGCTATTTTGGCTTTTCTTAAAGCCATGTACATATACTTTTCTAGCCCAGAGGCAAAGTTGATACCGTCATACGATACCTTCTTTGCTCTTACAGGTCCTTTTTTTCTACTATACTTCTTTTTCATATTACTCCTCGGAGCTCGTTGCTTCATATTTTTCTTTAGCTTTTTGCAAATACAAGACGGCATCCATAAGTTCTTCTTGTAAATGATTTAGCCAAGCAAGCATCTCACTAGGGTCATCTTCAAGAGTAACACCGTATTTTTCATAGCCGACATTTGAACGGCCTACAAACTTTTGGCAGACACGACGCACAACAGGGTCGCGAAACTGCATTGGCACAATAGTGTCGTGTGATGTTATCGGTTTCATAATGTATTGGTTTTAGATAGTAAGTAGTCAGAAAAAGAATTATTCTCCGGCATTGTTTGCTTTACAAACGACCCGTTGACCATATCACCACGTCTATTAGAGATCTCATCGTAAGCAGACTCAATGCAATCTTCAATACGGACGCCTCCAAGGTGGGCAAGGTTGGTGAGCACAACAACGCAATCGCCAATAGCATCAATAAACTCCTCGTCATCATTCCTAAGTACAGCTTGAGCAAGTTCTCCTGCTTCTTCATATAATTTAATTAATTGTGTTTTTGTATCGCCTTTAGCATATATGCCGCGCTCGTCCGCCCATCTGCGAATGTCACCGTATATTGTATCGCCATGGTCTTCTTTTGAGTGCACAACACTATTGTGTCGCGCTTTGTCAAATTCAAACATAGCTTTATTATAAACATAACAGCGTTCTGAATTAAAGCGTGAGGTTAGCGCATTGCCCACAATCCACTTTGATAATTCAACGTCTAATGTAACGCGATGGCCTAATGGTGTTACCCAGTTTAAGCCTAAGTTGTCCATAAGGCGCCCTTTGAGTTTGTTCAATGGTACAGGGAATGTTGTTGTTTGATCGGTAATGTTTACTCTCATTTGTTTTGGTTTAAAAAGGTTTTTGTATAATTCAGTGTCAACTCTATAGCCGTAAGACTTTTGAAGTTCTATCTCCAACTGTGATACCTCATCGATATCTTCACCCGTAAATAGAACTTCGTATTCATCTGGAGCGTAGCCTTGCTGCTCCGTTACTCTCTTATTAAGATCACGTGTTACGCCTATTTTTTTACCAGGTATGTGATAAATATAGTATGTCATTTTGTCTTATTTGCCAACCGATAGCGGTGCTGGTATTGCAGGCTTAGGATTGTAGTTTTTAATGGTTATATCGCTGAACTCCGGGATGATCACCTCGTTGTGCATTGTGCTATACATACCCTTGGCTAGTTCAAGCTCCGGCATATGCGTCGGCTGTACTCTAGCTAAGTATATTCTAGCTTGCTCTAAGTGATCGTTGTACAAATGGCAATCGCCAAGTTGTGCAATTAGCTTACCAGGTTTCAAGTTGTTGCCTTTAGCAATCATTTCAAGTAGCAAGCCGTACATTGCGATGTCATAGGGTAAACCTAGGAATACATCCGCTGAGCGTTGTTGCCACATTAAATCTAGTTCGCCATCGTTTACATACAACTGAAAGCCGTAATGGCACGGAGGCAATACCATATCTGGCATATCCGCAGGGTTCCAAGCGTTAACTATCATACGGCGTGACGTAGGGTTGTTGCGTACGTCGTCCAATACATTAAACAATTGGTCGACACCATTAAAGTTGCGCCATTGTTTGCCATATACAGGCCCCAGGGTCTCATCAGAGCGCCCTGAGCGATCGTAATCTGCATTCCAGTATGTAACGCCGTTATCACGAAGATATTGCATGTCAGTGCGCCCATTTGCGATCCAAAGCAATTCGTGAACGGCCATCTTGTGGTACACGCGTTTGTTAGTTAGCAAAGGAAAACCTTCGCTCATGTCGTGTACAAGCATCCTGCCGAATACAGAGCGCGTACCAGTACCTGTGCGATCATCTTTCTTCTTAGCTAGTAGCAGCTCTTGGATTAACGCTTTATACTGATTTTCGATGTTTGTCATAATAATATTTGTAGTATTTGTAAATTTGTGGCCATAGCTCTTTAGCGTCAAACGTATTTGGGCTTCGGCTTAAGCGGCCTTGAATAATAATGTCAATATAAAAGTTCTGCGGGTTTGTTTTTACTTTATCAGCAGCTAATGGCGCAACAACTATTTTGTTTTTTAAACACCACACCATTGCTTCATACTCTTCTGGTGTGCGATAGTAATTGCCAAAGTTTGTTTTCTTGCCTTTGCTTTTGCCAAATCCACTACCCATTATTCCCAGGGCATTTTAGCATCGAGCAAGTCCGCGGGATTGTCTATAGACAAATAATCACCAGAGTCTGGCTGCCATTTGAAATGCGCCTCTGCACCATTCTCTCCGAGGTTTTGAAACTTAACCTTAAGCACTTTGCATTTAACAGTCTTTGCTTCATAGTCTCTGTGAACAAGTAAGCCGTGGTAAGAAGCATCGTACCACTCGCCTCCACCTTTAATATTGTACATAGTTGGTTCCTCAATCTTGCCGTTTCCATCTTTATACATCTTAGTAGGATGCGCAACAACAATAACAAGCACGTCGTACTTTTTAGCAAACGTTTCTATCTTCTGTAGATACTCAAGAGTATATACATTAACATCGCCTGACTGGTCGTTCGATCGTACTTTATTAAATGGGTCAATAACCAAACACTTAATGCCTTTACGCTTTACTAGCTCAGCACCTTTCTTTAATACTGCTTCAAGCGTGTAGCGCTCCATATCTATATGGAAGAAGTTACTATTGCAATGGTCGGCTATTTGATTCCATCTATCGCTGTATATATCAGCAGCGGTTGGCATTCCGCCCCAACATTTACGCATTAGCTTGTGTGCATGCAAATACGTTGGTTGGTTTTCCGGTGAGGCAAATGCTGTCTTCCATTCATAATTGCGGTTGTAACCAACAACCATACGGTCTACAAAATCTGACTTGCCACTGGAAGGTATGCCCGTAACAGTAATAAACTGCCCAGTGTAAGTACTGAAGATATCATCGAAGTTACTAAGGCCAACTTGAAAACCGGGCTTGAAGCCATTGCGAACAAAGTCCGTGATTTCGTCTTCGATGTCACGGAAGGTTGTAACGTTTTCAAGCGGAACGGGCTTTGCATTCGTAATTCTAGATACGAGTTTTTCTGGTCCATGCTTTATTAAATATTCATTAGCGTCCTTACAATCGTCGAACGTAGCTAAAAAACAAACTTCAGAGCCTAATCTACGAATAAGCTCGGTTTGTAGTGCAATTCCTGCCTCGTCTGAGTCGGTAGCAAGTATGATTTTCTCCTTATCTTCGAAGTAATCAATACAAGCGTCTAAGTAATCTAAATTGTTAGTATTAAGTGTAGCGCCGTTAGGTACCGATATTACATTGCTAATACCAGCTTCGTGCATCGCTAACACATCCATTTCTCCTTCTACAAGGATACAATACTCGTAGCCTACAATACTATCTATATTGTAAAATACTTTCTCAGCACCCTTATATAATTTAAAGTTCTTTCTCCCATCACGATACTTAACATTGATTAAGTCGTCGCCCATGAAATAATTGAACTTTATAACATTCTCGGCTTTACCGGTCTGTGGCATATATTCACTGCCTTCAGTAACACGTAACTCGTGTAACGTTTTGCGGGATATGCCTCTTGTCTTAAACCACTCTTCTACTTTCGTACCAACCTCCTGAACAACAAAGGTTTCAGGTTTGACGTATGTCTTTTCTGATTTACCTTTGCGTTCATAGGTGTGTAACTGAAATGATTTATCACAGTTATGACAAGTACCGAGACCACGTTCCCAATCGTAAGAAGCGCATTTTTGCTTCTGATTTTCAGGTTTTCTTGTAGAAGAACACAGAGGACAAGTCCCCTGCGTTTTACCTTCATCAAGACCATGCTGATTGAACTGGTCAATCACGAATCCATTGATCTCTACTGTCTGCATTTAATTAAATTGCGTGTTTAATTATTATTAATCCTCTACTGAGGTTACTTTTCCATCTTTATCGTACGAGATATTTACAAAATCTTCTTCGTACATATGATTAAAATGGTAAATCATCAACAGGTGTTGCTTTTGGTGGTGGAGCCATTGCTCCTGGCTGGTCGGTTCTGGGCGCTGCGTCTACATTTTGCCCATTCGACCACACAACCTTTGCGTTGCCTAAATAAACCTTCGGCATCTTAGCCTCGCGTTCTTCTTTAGACTGCTCGATGATTAGCGGCCCTTGATTACCAAATTGGTCAACTTCATCGTTGATCGTAATGGTTAGCGGTAAATACTTACCTTTCTTTCCTTCAATGATCTTTGATTTGTCGATCATGTTAAGGTTGATACTTGCTTTAATAATTGATGCCATACTTATAATGTTTGATTAATAAAATAGTTTCTTGGTTCAAATTCTGGATTGTCATAAAATAACTTGTAAGCTTCAATAGCACGTTCGACTTTTTCTTTGCCGCGCTCAATAAACTGTGGCGAGCAATCGAATATGCCTATTTGATGCGTCTTCTTATCAATCGCAACGAAGACCATATCGTAACCGAATATTTTTTGGTAGATATACGCTTGGCTATCGTAGTTGTACTTCGAAGCCGACCATCTGAAGTCGTCCAGCTTAGCTGTTGTCTTTAAGTCAACGATTAGCCCGTCGTCACGGTTGATAATATCCGCTTTGCCTTTCCAAGCAATGCCGTCGATTTCTGTAATACCAGGTAACTCGTATTCACCATCGATCGGCCGGATCAAGCCTCGGCATACATCATTAGCGAGTACTTTGTCAATCATCACTTCAAGTTGGTCAACCTCATGTTGCAGCAAACACATTTCGCCGTTTGAGATTTCTTTATACTTTTTAGTGTTTCTTGTTGAAGACTCTATAATCTTGTACTTCTTAAGCTTGTTAGGTTCGAGGATAGCGGTGTGAAAATAACCGCCAACCAAGAACGCAGGCACTTGTTCTCTCGGTTTACCAAGAGCTAACGGATCTCGAAGCAATGTGGAGATGTCGCTGTTACTTAGGAATTGTTTACCAAAGTCCCCGTAGTAATGCTCGTCTTCACGCAGCTTGTCAATCGCTTCTTTGTCTATCATAATGTTGTTAATAGTTTCTCAACGTCAGGGGATAAGTCATACTTCGCTTTGATAGCATCTAACTTACCCCCTCCTTTTACATACTCCATTGCCTTAGTGAATGCAGCATCCGATGATGAAGTTATCTTAGCTTTTGGTTTGGTAGCTTTGCCGTGGCTATTACCGGCGTCAGAGTCTTGTGTGTCGTCGATAAGGAATAGGTTGCCAAGGGCATACTTTTTCCCGTACGATGATGCTGAACCGAACTTTTGAGGCATTTGCATACCTTTCTGATCGAGGTCAACACCAACGACAGCTGTGGCGTGTATAGCACTTTCGCCGTCGGTCACCGTAGCTTTGCTCTCCACAATAGGGAAAGGCTCGGCTGCAATGATGGACTCACTGACTGTTACACTAACTCCTAACTCTAATAGGAAGGGCTTTGTAGCTTCTAGGATATCTTCAGCACTACGAAAGTAGTACTTACCAAAGGAATTGTAACGCGACTTTTTGGATTTAAACTTGGTTTGAATAGTCGCAAGTTTCTCATTTAAGGTCATAAGGTATGTGGTGTTTGTTATTAATATAATTACGCATATTGCATTTTAGTTAATTAGTATTAAGTGCTTAACTTACATAAAATCAAGCACTTGAGAAGAATCGGTGTTTGCTATCAATATGTCAATCGCATCTTTCTTTATTTGCGATATACGTACATTAGCGGTAGATACACTGATACCTACATGGTTGGCAATTTGCATAGCAGGCATCTTGGCCTCATCAAGACCATAGGATAAGCGTAATACATCGTATTGCACTGGTGTTAAATGCTCACGCATTAAACCTAACAAATACGAGTTCATTAAGCCAATATTGTACGGTTCGGTATTGTCTGCAATTTGAAATATAGGGTTTTCGTCGTCGGCATTAAAAGCGTCAATACTTGAAAACACGCTGTTAAAGAACAATGCAACCATAGCGTCATCATCTGGGTTTTTGCGTATCTCATTTAACTTATGTTCGGGGATACGTACGTCGCCTCTATTAATATCAATAGCGCGGCGTATCGCTCCCTTTATTCTTTTAGATAGGAATGACTTAATCGTTTTTTCAGGGTCTTCAGAATCAAATATTTTGTCCCAGCTGATTTTGTCAACAGCAGCGACTAAGCCGTAGTTGCCCTCTTGTATCAAATCATTAATGCTCATAACGCCGGACGCTTGGTCTGATGTAGAAAACTTTCTCGCTAAGTTCTCAACCAACGGCATAAACTGCGCCACAAGTTGATCGCGCGACATGTCGCCCCATTCTAAATTTTCATTATGCAAGAGCACTGTCTCTAAATCAGTCTTGTACCTGACGTAATTTTGTATGTTATATTTTTTCATTATAGTTCTTGGTTAAGCAGTTGCTTTTCTTTTTTAAGTTCTGTACTCATGTTGCGGTGGATAGTTCTAGTAGAACAACCCAATCGCCCTGCAATTGATTTTATGGTGAGCTTTTCACCAGCATCATGCATAAATAACATAGCGTCATATATTTCCGCTTCGGATAGCTTTTGCTTTCCTACCATGCTTCCCACGATACTTAACTTTTCGCTAAGCGACAACCCGCAGTTGTCTTTAAATATAATTTTTCTAACTTTATTAGCGGGTGGGCGTTCAAGGTCTTGCATAGATACATCGTATACCATACTTTCAATAAGTGCATTAGAGACGTTAAAGGTAACAAAACCGTTTTCTTTAGAGCAAAGATATTGAGTTAATGTTATAAATTCGTCTTGATCCAATGCGTCGTTGAGGTACCACAATACATACAAGTGCCACTTCAGCGATTTGTATGTGTTGATTTTAGCTTTCGTTTGAAACAAAGCGTAGCACTCATGCGTACCTGTTTCGTAAAAGTTACCCCATTCAAATTTAGCTGAAGGCTTGTCGGTAATTGGATTGCGGCGGTATATTATGCGCTTATCATTTAAGTACTTCATATTCCGTTCATACTGTGACATTAGCCTGTTACTATTATATCATTATAAGCTACCGTCGCGTTCTTCCGAACCCAAGGTGGCATATATAACTTGATCATCATTATTTTGAGCAAGCTCGTTCATTACTTTAATTAGGTATTGGTTACATACAGCTGTTGGCATATCTAGTTATTTTAGTTTCGTTAGCATTAGCTACGGTATGCTTTTCAGCTTCGTAGTAGTTCCAGTAAGCGTCAACCGAGCATTCTGATTTGTACTCATCAGGCATGCATTGCGGCGGTTGTTGCCATTCTCGAGATGGAATGCCAGGTGGCAAATCCATTAATGTATCGTGGCACTTTTCAATTGTTAAGTGCTTTTTACCATAGCGTCGTGTGTACTCTTTTCCGAGTGCAATCATGTGTTCATATAGCCAAAAGTAAGCGAGGTCGTTAGAGCGCGTCCAGATAGCCGACGGGTGATTTTTATGAGTTGCTTTGTACGGCACATCATGGTTACCTAACTCGTGGTGCGCTGTGCATAACAATTGTGCAGACTCAAGAATCATCTTGACTACGTGTTTATTGTATTGCACTCGCGCAGCTTCATCAGGATCGTGGCTTAGGTAAAATATATTCATCGTTCTTTTTTGTCTAAGTACTCGAGCAACCGCATCGCGGCCCCGAGTGTTAACTGGTCGGTTTCGTACATTCGGTATATTAGTTTTCTCATTCTTCAGGTGCTAGTTCAACATTCATTGCAGCGGCTACATATTTCATCATAGCTTCAATAAAGTGACGCTGTGTGCCGTGTGTGTTGTCAATCATTCCTGCGCCATAGAAATATTCAAGTGCTTCGTAAGCTTCATCGTTTATTCTTTGATTCATGATATCATTTTTATTAGCTTTAATCTGCGTTCGTATTTACGTATTAGCAGTGCATTGTTAGTAATAGATTTCTGTAGGTGCTCGTCCCATCCGGTACGTGATGCTTGTATAGATAGATTAATGCACTTTATATGCAACGCACCCAGGTAGTTACGTAACCTCTTGACGTGCTTATAAATCCGTATCATGCGCTAAACTTTTTTGTACCATAAAAGCTTTTTCTAGAATGCCCGCTTGTACTTGGTTAAAGAACTCGTATACACGGTCGTGTACTTCCTCCATCATAATGTCCATTACTTCGTCATAGTCGTTATCGGTATGACCGAGCATGTTGTAGTCGAAGTTGTCCTCAATCCAGTTGTGCATTTCGTCTACGTCGCTAAAGAACACACCTGCTTTTAAGGCTTCTTCAATAACTTCAGACGCACCCTTGCGTACCAGCTGGTCTTTGATCTGTGTTGAATTCTTATTCATAGTTTCTAATTGCTTTAAATTGTGGGTGACGGTAGCTGTTTGCTTTAGTACGCTCGAAGTAAGTGAACGTAGCCGTCTTGCCAATGTAGTGGTTAATATTTTCAAGTATTACTCGTAGGTCGGCATGTGTAAAGCCTTTACCGGGTGGGCAGCCGAACTCAATGCCTGCTTCGTCACGCATAATAAACTTGCCGAGTGTGCCGGCACGTTTGCCTTTGCCTTCAACGTGGTCAATGATCGTAGCTTCCTTGTCGCTGAAGTCTTTAAACTTCTGCAGGTTGTACGAGCGCTTGCATTCATATACTCTGTTGAGGCGAATGATAGAGCCTTCGAAGCCACCAGCGAGGTTAGCGTCGTGTATAGCACGGGCTTTGTCGAGTGAATCGACGCGTATGGTCACAAGTG
>Ga0209716_1001971_pt1 | contig 14235 bp, 17 predicted proteins | sample COGITO_mtgs_1205_FD_184811 | JGI IMG/M metagenome (GOLD analysis project Ga0209716, IMG submission 184811) | Pelagic marine microbial communities from North Sea - COGITO_mtgs_120531 (SPAdes) (version 2) | ecosystem: Environmental > Aquatic > Marine > Epipelagic ...
TTGTCTAAATATCCTATGGATAAAATTGCTTTACATTTTAAAAAAGAAAATGCTGGTGTGATTAAAGCTTTGTTAAGAGAGTGTGATGCTAAGTTTAGTCTATTGTCTGAAGATTTAGAAAAGATTGCTTCAGATGTTTTTCATTCTTAAGTTTCTTTTATAGGAGTACAACTAAATTTAGTTGCTAATTTATTTTTATTAACATTATCCATTCCTTGTGAAGTCAATATACTTGTAGAAATATTTAAAGCAGCAAGAGTACAATCATTCCAAGAGTTATATTTTTCTTTTACTTCTATTGGAGGTAAACATTGATTGTTAACAAACGAACATAAACTTATTACTAATATAAATTTCATTTCTTTTTCTTTTTCTTTTTACATTTACATCTTGGTGCAAATAAACTATTCATCCATTCAGTATACCTATCTAAAAATCCACAACACTTATATATAAATCTATCTATCATTTTAATATTAATTTTTTAATTGATTTCTCTCCTATGTATATTTCTGTTTCTGCTTTAGATTTAATACATTGATATTCAATATGAGATTTACTTTCTCTCATAGCAATTCGTTTTCCTTTTAAACATTTAGACATTGATTCTTGTATTCTATGTTCTTTAATCTCACCATTAACAATCATTAATAAAGCTACAACTACTTCAACCATGACCATTACCATTTGCCCTAACTTTATCTTTTAATTTCTCTACATCATCCAATGCTTTTTCTAGTTGTGTTTTAAGAAATTCTATATTAACTTTGTTAGTCATATTTTGTTCTTGATTCTTAATTAACTTTTCTACATCTTCAAACAAAGCTTCTATTAACATAAACTGTTCTTGGTCTGTTGGTTTTTGTTCTGATTTTTTAAGTAGGTCTGCTTGAAATAATTCTCTTGATGTCTCAAGTGATGTTAGTCTTGCTGTTACTTCTGTATAAGCAAACACACCCATAGCTACAGCTACTACAATTCCAATCATATTTTTTATAGGCATTGCAACTGCTGTGTTTTCACTTATCTTCATTTTCCTCCTATATATTCTTCTAGTTTTTTACCTGCTGGAGATAAACTTATTACATAAGAAAATGTTGCAGCTAATAATGCAGTACACGCAGCTTCAGTCCATGCTTCACCAAAGTGTGATAGATGAGATAACATATCTGCAATAAAACAACCTACAAACATAAGTATAGGTAATTTATATTCAAACTTCCAAGGTACAAAAGACATTAATACAACTAAAAAACCAGTTATTACACCAGTTTTTGTAGCTATCAAAGCGTGTTTTGTTGTCAATGCAGGTAAGTTTCCTTGTACCATAAATAACATACAAGACAACCAAGCTAATGATAACTTGTGAAAGAATAAATTTATTTTTCTTTTCATAAATTAGGTCCTCCAAAAAATGCTAACAATACAAAAGCGATAATTAATAAACCTGTGAAATAATAATTCATAACTAGAGTCCATATTATTTAGTTGCTTTCTTACCTTTGTTAACACCTTCTTTTATTATATAAGACTGAGTACCATTAGCACCAGTCTCTACTTCCTTTTTTAAATCCTTAAACAGTTCCATTCTCTTTCTCTCTTTGTTTACTTTTTCTGTGTAAGCATTTATAAGTTTAGTATCTCTCATTTTTTCTTTCTTTTTTTTCTCAGTATATTTACTCTTGAATGCCAACACCAAGTAGTTAACTTAATTGCATAAGTCTCTACTTTAGATATTGCAGTATCGAGTCCACCAAAGAAATTATATAACCACTTATCTAACATATTATTTTTTAACTAACGAACCTCCAAAGTATAAACCAATAATAGCTGATACTAAGTTAGTATCTAATGGTGTAATAACAAAACTATTAGATGATAGTGTTACCCATTTCATTATTTCTTTTTCTGGTATAAAGAAAAACGAAGGTCTAAATTCTAAATAACCTACAATCACACTTGTATCTGGTGATAGTATAGGCATTAATTTTGGTAATAGTACTATAGCAAATACAGCAGTCAATGCTATAATTCTTCTAGTCCATTGGAAACCTTTGTTGTCATATTCTCTAGCTTCTTTAAAACCTTGTTGTTGTACTTCTGCTCTTTGTATAAGCATCTTTTGTTCTGCTTGTTTTGCTTTAATGCTTTGCGACCATATACTCATTACTCCTCCGAGTACTGTAGACCCTAACATTGTTATCATTTCAAATGGCATTTATTTATTTCCTTTCTCTAATAAATCTGCTTCCAGATTTCTTCTTTTGTTATAATTATCTTTAAAGTCTCTTAAATTTTTCTTTACAGAATCCCAATCTCCTGTCGTAGCTTGTTTCCAAAAATTATATTTTTTGGTAGCACCTAAACCATGTTGAAAAGCAACAGAAATAAGAACTGTTTGTTGTGCATCAGTTAAATTTTCAAATCTTTTACCTGAATCTTTTTCATATTGTGTTATTATTCTATTTGAATAATCTTTCTTAACAGCTAAATCTAATTTAGCAATTTGTTCTGTAGATAAGTTTAAATTTTTTGCTTTAACATCTGCTTCTAATCCTTTTAAACCAAAGAAAGGTTCTAACTTTTTAATAATATCTTCATCAATATTTAAATCTTCAAAGTATTTTCTATTCTTCATTTTTAAATCTATACCAGTACCTATAGTTACACCTGAATTTGAATCAGGTTTATTATTTTTATCTTTAGGAACATAACCCTGTTCTTTTCCTTTGCCTTCTCTATCAGCTATAAATTTCCAATTTATTTTTCCTCCAGTTAAATCATTTGTTTTCATAGGTAATTTTTTAGCATTCTCTACACTCATAGGTTTTTTTTCTATTACTTTTTCTTCTGTAAATTTTTCTACTTTATTTAAATTATCTCCAATAATATATTTATCATTTTTAGTAATTTTAACATCTTCATTTAAAGTGTTAATAACTTTAACACCTTGTAAATTAGATAAAGCTAAATCTCCTGTTGCATATTTTTTTCTTTTAATAATAATACCACCATAAGCAAATTTTTTAGGTTTAATTGTGTTATCTTCACTATCAACTTTATCTCTTCTATATTTTTTAGTTACTTCTACTCCACCCCATAATTTAGCTATCCAACTTCTCCAAGTAGGTAAAGGTGCAATTCTTTTATCAAAAATTTCCATTGCTTTATCTGTGTCTCCTACTAAAGTTTCTTGAAGTAATCTTCCTACATCTGTTGCAACACTTGCAGCAGGAAAAGGAATAAACCATGGTTCTCTAGAACCTGGTCCAGTTAATCTTCCAACAACTAATTCAGGAAGTATACCTGACATACCTGATAATCTTAAAGATTCTGCCCACCATGTTGCTTCATTATTTTGTGGGTCAGTTCTAACTTCACCATATTTAGCAATCTCTCTTAACATTTGAATACCACCATAAACAGGTAATGCTGCTAATAATTTTACCATTTGTTTTGCATCCCCATTTTCAATTCTTTGTAACATCTTATTTGTTTGTGCTGATTTAGCCATAGCCCAAGAAGTAAACTGACCCATTAATCTTACCCAAGGGTTTCTACTTTGAGCAAACAATAATCTATTTTGTACTTGAGGTATCAACGCATCTCTATTAGCTGCTAAAAGACCTGATTGATTTAATACTTTCTTGCCTATTTGAGATGCAATTGCTTTATCATAAGTACTAAACTGTCCTATTCTTAATCCATCTTGAACATCAATACCATACCTATTTAAATCTCTAACTAATTTTAATCCTTTACTAGAACTTAAACTCCTATTACCATTAACACTAATATATTTAGCTAATTTATTTGCAGTTGTATAAGCATCTATTGCTCCAACATTATATGCATATCTTCTTGATAAACCAGTTAACCATTGAAGACCTAAAACTTTAAAACCAACTTCATTAACTTTTCTTAATGTACCCATTTTACCCATAACATTTGCTGCTTGAGTTGCATCATCAAATTTTAATACTGCTTCATCACCCATAGTAGAAGTTAAATTACTTCTATTTAAATTAGTTTTTAATTTATTTTGTTTAGTTCCAGCTTTCAATAACCATCCACGAATTTCATTTTCTAAATTTTGATTTAAATTTTTAGCTGCTCCTGTTTCTCTTTTAACTGTAAAACCTGTTCTATATATACCTTTAAAAAAAGCTGTTAAATTAGTAGAGTTAGAAAAAGGTTGCACTATATCTCCTAAAGATGCAATAGTAACTCTATCCAACATATTTAAATTAGATACTGTAGCTAATATACCAGCTATTGATTTACTTGTACCTAATTGTTTACTACCATATCTACCAAAATAACCATCAATAGTATTAGTTACTAATTTTATTTCTGTTGCAGCTTTAGATTTCCAATTTTCATTAGTAATTCCAAATTGTTTTCCTACAGCATCTTTATATTTTTTCATTATACTATCAATATATGGTTTTAACATTTGACCTTTGTTACCAAAAGTTTCTGCAAAAGCAATTGATTTCATAGACCTATTATATAAATTAAACAATACATCATTAGCATTATTTACTAAATAACCATTATCATTTAATACTTTTTCTACTTTAGCATAAGGACCTTCAAGTATTCTAGCTTTTGTAATATGTTCACTTAAAGGATTTTTTTTTAATACACCTAATTTTGTTGATATACCTGTAATATATTCATCAATACTACTTTGATTAATAAGAGTATCATCTTGATTTAATAAACTTTTTGAAAATGATGCTGCTGAAGACTTTGCTTGTTTATCATTCTTGCCTAAACTTTTATATATACCTATTAATACTTTTTCAAAATCTTTTTCATTTCCTTTTATCTTACTAAAGTCATATACTCTTGGAAAATAATTTTTTATCTCCATTAATTTACCAAAATTTTTTGAAGTCTTATCTTCGTTTAAAGAAAATATACCAGCTTCTTCTCTTAATTTTTTAAAATCTTCTAGTTCTTTTGTTAATTTTTTAGAAAGAGTATTAACTCTATTAGTTACATCCTTTCCTCCAATTTTAAATACTTTTTGTTGTGAACCTCTAATAACTGATAAAGCTAAAGCTTGTTCTTCTAAAGAATAAGGTCTATTAACATTAGCTGTTCTTAATCTCCATGTCTGTAATAAATTTTCTGCTTTTTGTGTTACAGAATTTTTAGCAAACGAACTATCAATTCCTTCTAATAGTTGTAATCCTATTTTTTCTGTTGAACCTCCAACAGTTGCAAGTTTAGAAGAAGTAGTAGTAGAAGTAAACTCTCTTACTTTTTGAAAAGCATATTTGGTAGCATCTTGATATAGTACTCTTTGTATTAAATTTTTAGATTGACCTGGTAATATTTTACTAGCCATAATACCTTTATGAGTTAAACCTAATGCTGCTCCAGTCCACATCCATTTACTTAAATTAGCATCATCAGGACCCCATAATTTTCCTATACCTCCACCAATAGCAGCACCCATTAAAGGTCTAATACCAGCCGATAAAACTATTTGTGCAGTTTTAGCTGTTAATCCTTTTTGTTTCCAAAGTTTTTCTAATAATTTTACATCTCTTACTGCAGTTTCATCTATTATTGTTTTAGCATAAGCTGATTTTTCTTTCCATACTTCTATTTGTGCTTTCTTAAAAGCTTTTTCTCTAGCTCTTTCAGCAGTTTGAATTTTTATTATTTGATTTGAAATACTTTTAGTAGCTTTCTTTTTATCTATTAAACCAATAACATCACTTTTAATAAGTTTTTTATCTGCTTCTAATTTTTTTATTTTATCATCAAATGGTTTAACAGATTTATAATATTGAGCTTGTACTTTAGAATTATCACTTATTAATTTTTTAGAAGCTGTCTCTGTTTTTTTAAGTTGTTTATTTAATTTTAAAAAATCTTTATCTCCTGCAAGTTTTTGTAAAGATTTAAATTCAGCATTAGTAACACCTAATTGTGTTTTAGTTTTACCATCTATTACACCAATTATCTGTGCAATTTTTGATTTATCAGCACTAGGTAAAAGTTTACCTATAATTTGAAAAGCTTTCATAGATGCTGGACCAAGTACTCCAGCTATCCCAGCAGTTTGAGCAATATCTTTAGGATTTACTTCTCCTGTTGTAGCTAAGTTATCAAATAATTTATCTAATGAAACAGTACCTGCAGATAGTCCAGCTACTTTAGCCATAGCTTTAAATCCTGTTTGTCTCATTGACATTGCTCTTCCCCAAGGAGTAGCATACATAAAAAGATAATAAGGGTCAACTAAAAAAGTAGCCATTTCAGAAACAAGTACTTCTATATCATCATCATACTTTCCACCTCTAAATTTTTCATGTCGATTGTATAAATCTGCTTGAGCAATTTTAGCATTATCTAAAGCAACTTCTTTAAATTCTTTTTCAGGGTCAAACGCAGCTTGAAGTCCTGCTTTAGCAACACGAAATACATTTCCAAAAAACATATTTTGTTTATCTAAACCATAAGCAATTTTTTCTGCTGTAGTTGGTTCATCACCTATATTTTGTATTAAGTTTTGATTAAATTCATTTGTATAATTAGAATTTATAAAAGAATTAGAATAATCTTTTTTTGTTAAAGTTGTAGCAGGAGTTGTTTCTGTAAGTGTAATTCCTTCTAAACTAGATAAACTTAGTTCATTATTAAGAGTAGTAGGAGTAACTTCTACACCTTGTAAATTACTTAATGATAAATCATTAGTTACTTGTTGTGTAGTTTCTTGAGAAATAGAAGGAGTAGTAACACCCTCTAAGTTAGAAAGACTTAGTTCGTTTACTTCAGCCATAATTTTTATTTACTTGGTGAATAGTTTGTAAATTTATTAATTGGAAAAGAAATTTCATATTTATCCATTATCTCTTGACCAGACATTTTATTTGGAAGAATAGCTTTTATAGATTCTAATGTTGTAAATACAGGTTCATTTTTTATTCCCATATCTACTGGTTTAATTTTTTCTTTAACAGTTTCTTTAGCAATTGTTTCTATTATTTTACTATCACCTGTCATAGTATCTTGGTCAACAGCTAAGTTAACTTCTGGATAATTTTTTCTTAACCAATTCATATTTTTTGTTGTTAAAGGAACTTTTGTATTTTCTCCAGTAACTTTATCTTTTACAATAATTGTTCTTACACTACCAAAATCTTCTTTATCAGTTGTTCTACCTTTTACATCTTGATAATACTCTTCTTGTTTAATATCTGCAGTAGATGTACCAGTAGCAGTATTATCTGTTTTATCTGTTGAATTAGATTCTTTTTTTTCAGTAAGTTTAGGATAAATTAACTCACCATTATTATTTTTAAGTTGAGATAAATGTACAGCAATAACTTCTCTTGCATCTTTAGTAAATTGATTATCACCATTGTTATCTCCTTGTAATTGTCTTTGTAAATAATTAATATTTTCTTCTAAAGTACCACCTTCAATTTTTTGTCTTGATTCGGCATTACCAATAATAAAATCTCTATAAACTTTACCTACACCTTTTCTATCAACTTTATTAATATCAATACCATAACCTTTTAAGTTATCATTATTAACATTAATAATTGAATTAGAAGGTACTACTAAAGCAATTGATTTTGATTTAAACATATTTGTTATAGATTTACTATCCATTAATTTATCTTCAGACATCCAAGAACCATAATCTTCAACATGAGCTTTAGCTAAATCAAATCTTTTATTTTCATTAAAATCAATTTTACTTTTATTATTTCCTGTTACTGCAAAAGTATCATCTACATTTAAATCTTCAAGAGAATTTTTTATTAATGATTGAATTGTTATATCAGCATTAATAATTGCTGTTTTAGCTTTTAAGTCACCATCTTTATTTTCTGTAAAATATTTATCTTTTTCAGATTTTGGAATAAAAGTTAAGATAGTATCAGCAAATTGAGTTTGATACTTTTTATCAGAATAATTTATTTTTTTTGCTTGTGTTATCTTTTCTTCAAAGTTATCTTTATAAGATTTAGGAATAAATATTGAATCTTTCCTATCTGCAAATACTAATTCAGAAGATTCACCATCTGAACTTTCTACAATTTTTTCTGCTGTATTAGATGCATCTTCATTATTAGTTTTAACTGAAGCACTATCAATAGTAGTAATAGTTTTTTTATCATCTGCCATATCAATAGTTAAATTTGATATTTCTTCTTTTTTCTTACCTAAAATAGCATTAACTAATGAACTATCATTCTTAGCATTTTTTAAAGCAGCAGCATATTTATTTTCAATTTTATCAAGAGACTCAAGATAATTACTTTCCATAGTATTTCTAGATTTAAAATCAATATTACTAATAGAAGTTTTTAAGTCTGGATTATTTCCAACATTTTTAACATAAGCATTCCAGGCAGTTGGGTCTCCTTCAGTACCTACTGCTAGTTGTGCTTTCTTTTTAGCTACCCAATCAATTCCATGTTTAGCTTCTAAAAAAGATAAACCTAATTGAAAAGTATCTACTTTACCTTTGTTTTCACCATCTTTATAATTAAAACCACCAGTATTTAATTTTGTACTAACAGCAGTTAAGCCATCATATTTACTTTTATTTTTATCATAATTATTTAAATCATATTCATACTTAGATTTTTTCATAGCTATGATAGCATCTCGTTTAGCTTTTAATTCTTCACCACGAATAAGTAAATTTTCTTTTGTATTCTTTTTATCAGCTTCAATAACACCATTACCAAAAGCCATTGCTCCATCTAATATACTAAATGCCATTACTTATTCTCCTTTATTTTTTCTATTTTACCTGGTAATTCTTTTTTAATTTTTGATAATAAACTAGGTGATACACTATCTTCTGAAGGTTCATCAAATTCTACAATTTCTTCTGTAGATTTAGGTTGTTCTGCTTCTCCTTCATCTTCATCATCCATTTCAACTGGTTCAACATCATCATCATATATTGCACCATCAGGGTCATCTTCTTCACCTTCATATAAAACATAATCTTTAATATCTGCATAATCAGCTATTGCTATTAATAAATAAATTGTAGGTTCAGCTAACATTAACATTAAATCAGGAGTATATAAACCTTTACTATAACCTCTATATAAAAGAACTTGTGCTATTTGGTCTAAAGGAGTTTTATCATTAATTAAATCAATTAATGGCATTAAGTTATCTTCAGCAGTTAGTTCTAAATATACAGCTTCCATAGCTTCATCTTCTTCAATATATTGAGGAGGAGTTTCCCATTGCTTTGGCATATCAGGTGAATTAGTTAAACTCTCACCTGGAGTTGGAGCATTAAAAGGATTTATGTTTGCTTCTTCAAACTGTGTTGTATTTATTTTTTCAGCCATTATGTTCTGTACTTTCTTACTTTGTTTGCTATACCTTTCGGTTGTTTTACAAATTGTTTACCTTGTGCTTTACCTTTTCTTTTAGCAGCAGTTGTTCTTGCATACTCAGAAGAAGATAAACTTTTTATTGCTGCACTTGGTAAATATCTTTCGCCTGTTTTACTTGAGGGTTTACCAGACTTTGTTCGCCACTTTTGTTTACCCCAATTTTTTAAACTCTGTTGAGATTTAGCTAATGCCATTTCTATACCTTATGTTTTTTCTGCACTTCAAATTTAGCTGCTAGACTAGCACCTTTATGAGGTACAAACTTACCAGTATGTTTCATTAATTTATAATTATTCTTTCCTTTTTTCATCCAATGAAACCCTTGAGGTGCTTTTATATTTTTATCTGTCATTACGATTTATAACCTCCACCAGCTTTTTTATAAGCTTTAGCTAGAGCTTGTGCTTTTCTTGCACTCCATTGTCCAGCTCCTGTACCATGAGAAGCTTGTGATTTTATTCTACTAAATATTTTTTTTCTCATAGTTGGTTTTGTATAATTACCTGCTTTATTAACAGCCATATATTTATCCTATTTTTATTTTTTAAATGTATTGGTCACCTTGATAATTCATTTGTTTATGATAATTTTTTAATTTTTGCCATGCTTCAGTACCAAATACTTTTGCATAATCATCACTTCCACTTGAACCTTTAACATTTGTTGAACTTAATGCTGGTAAATATCCATCATTACTTGTTGCACCAGATGTTGGTACAAATGTTGCTGGGTCAAACTCTTCATAAGGTTGATTAGGTTTAAATAAATAATCTTTTGCAGTATTATATATTGCTGATTTTGTTTTTTTAACTATCTTATCTGTATATTTATTAACTTTACCTACTGGAGTATCAAATGTTTCACCACCAGTAAATTCATAAGTACCTTGACCACCACCACCTACTTGTCTCATACTATAATCTTTTGATTTAGAAAAATCAAATGAAATAGAATCAGGTGTTTTAGAAAAATCTGTTGCAAAATTTCTTTGAGTACCAGCACTATTAAATACTTCATCTAATACTGCTTGATTATTAGTATAAGAACCATTTGTCATCATACCATCCTTAACATTATTATAGTGTTTTAAAGCATCTTTGTCAAGTAATTTTACTGTATTTTCTGAAGCTTTATTAATTGTTTCAGTAATAAAATCATCAGATGCACTTCCAAAAACTGATTGTCCTCTAAGTACAGGTATATCTTTACCTGCAGCTTGAGCAGATTTAATTAAACCTTCAGCTTGAGCAGATTTCATAGAACCAAAAATTTGACCTTCTCCATGTATATTAGGTGTTGCACCTAAAACATCTACACTACCACTTGTAGGTTGTCCTGTTACTACACTCTTAGCTGAGTTAAATAAATTTTTAGCACCTTCAGATATTTTAGTAAACCAATTTCCTTTTCCTGAAGGATTAGAAAATTTAGTAAAAGTTTTTCTAATAGTGTTAGTAATACTATTTCCAATTGAACCTATTTTATTACCTACAAATGTTTTAGCATTTCCTAAAGCACCACTAGCAATTCTATATCCATTTCTAATTTGATTTCCAACTTGTCCTACAGCTTTAAGAAAAGTAAATTTAGAACCCATAAGTCCTGAAGGAATTTGAGGACCAAATGCACCTATAGCTCCTTGACCTACTAAGGAACTAAGTCCTGATAAAGCATAAGGCATAGCAACAGACATAGCAATCATACCGAGTGGACCTAACTTTTTACTTATTCTAGATACACCTCTCATAACTGATTTACCTACTTTTGCAATTCCTTTTGCAACACCTTTAAAAACTTTAGTAACTGGTTTTGTTACTTTTTTAATTGTTCTTTTTATAAAACTTCCCCAACCCATAATATCTCCTATCTATTTTCCCATACTTTAAAAGCAAGTTCACCTAAGTTTTCAATAAACTTAGCTTTGTTTGCATCTGATACTGATTCATTTCCTAATGCTGCAATTGCTATTTGAGATTTTCTATCCTCTTCATTATTAGCTGAATCATATTCCCATTTAGCAGCATCTCTCATTTCTTGCCATAAGAATGACAAACCTTGATTACTTAAATTAAATGAGTTCATTGCATTAGCTTGATTAACAGCATTTTGTCCTGCAGTATTAGCTTGATTTAATTGTCTTCTCCATGTAACATTTGATTGTTCAATTAAATTTGCATTCTGTGTATTAAATTGATTTTTATTAAATTCTAATTGTGCATTATATTTTTCTATTTCTGATGTTAAAGTAGCTTCTAATCTTTCAGCTTCTAAATCATTATTTTGATTTAATGCTGCAATTCTATTTCCTTCAGTAGTATTATACTGATTCATTGCATCATTTCTTGCTGCATTTTGTTGATTAATTGTACTAGATAAACTATTCATAAATTGATTAGTTTGATTTATACTTGATGAATTAAATTGTGCAGCAGCATTAGCAGAAGCTTGGTCTGTTAACATTGCTTGTTGTCTATTCTGTGTATTAATAACTTCTAATTGTTGAGCATTAGTTAAATTAGCAACATCCATTTGTAAAAATGCTTGAGCATTAACTACTGCTTTTTGTTGTGCATTTGATAAATTAGTCATATCCATTGTAGCTAACTGTACAGCATTTTGCATAGTAGCTTGTTGTGTATTATTTAAACTAGCTATTTCAAAAGTTCTATATAAATTAGAATTTGATATTGCAGTTTGTTGTGCGTTATTTAAATTTAAAACATCAAATCCAGCTTTTGTTTGTGCATTAGCTAAAGCAGTTTGTTGATTAGCATTTAAATTAGCTAATCCCATTTGTTGAGTTAACTGTGCTTGAGTTAAACCAGCTTGTTGTACATTTGCTAAGTTAGCTAATCTTACTTGTTGTTGTTGATTTGCACCAGCTAGTATAGCTTGTTGCTCATTCATAGCATTTAGTTTAGTTAGTTCTTGAGAGAACTGACCATTCATCATCTTAGCTTTCATATCATTCTCAGCATTTACTAACTGAGTTTGAAAACTTTGTTGTGCTGATAATACTGATGCTTGTTGTTCGTTACTTAAATTTTGTGATGCTCTTTGTTGTAGAGCTGTAGCATTTGATTGTGCAATAGGTAATGCTGATTGTATAATTGCATTTACTAAAGCATCTCTACCAATAGAAGATTTACTTAATCCTCTTGCTGCTAAATTCTTTTCAACATTTTCAACTGCACCTCTTGCCCATGTAGGAATACTACCAGTATCAATACCATTTAACAAAGATGTTATTTGTGTAGATACTAAAGCATCTGTAGGTAGTGATGCTACTTGTGCTTGTACTGCAGATGGTTGTTGTTGTATTGTTGCTGTTAATTGTGCAGGATTACTTGCGACTGCTGCTGTAATAGCACCAGGTAATGTTGCAGTTTGTCCAGCTACAGTTGCAGCAGTACCACTTATTACTTGAGCTAAAGCTCCTGTAGATAATTGTCCTGAAGCTGCTTGAGCAATTGCTGAACTTGATGGTCCACCAGTTGCACCTGTTGCAGTACCAGATAAACTTCCAGTAACTGTACCAACTTGAGATTGTGTTCCAACTGTTCCTGTTTGTGCTGTACCTGTTTGAGCAGTACCTGTAGCACCTGTCATTGTTGATGCTGTTAAATTTGTAGGAGCTGATGCTGCAGTAGAAGTTATTGCACTAGGAGTTGCAATAGATGAACCAGTAATAGTAGGTGTACTAACAACAGTAGGAGCTGCTTGTTGATTACCAGTTAATAATTCATTTGATTGAACAGCTTGTTGTGTATAACTTTGTGTAGCAGAACTAGCTAACTCAGGTGATTTAATTTGTTCAGTAACATATCTATCTATGTTCTGATTTCTAGTTCCTAATCCACCTTGTTGTGGTTGAGAACCTGTAGGAATATTTTCAAACTTTCTAGCTTCATCACCAGTAGCATATTTTTTTCTTCTAATTCTTTTTATTTTTGTTAACATTGTTTTCCTTAATTATAAATAAAATTGTATATTCCACTTATTGCACCTGCTATAATAAGTAATATCCAAATTGCACCTTTGCCTTTATTAATATCAGCTCTTAAACATTTAGTTTCACTTCTAAGTTCTTTTATTTCTCTTACTAAAAAATCTATTTTAACTTCAGTAGCTGATTTTCTTGGCATTATCTTCCTTGTCCTTTATAAATCTTTACACCAGTTTGTCTTCGTTTATGTTTATTCATAGTACTTGTATTTGGTCGTTTACCTTGTGAACTACCTTTTGCTATTCTTTCATGAGAAACAAAGTCTTTAAATTTCTTAGCCATAATTATTTATTTAAAAGGCTAGATATTTCTACCTAGCCTTTAAGTTTATGCTTTTGGATTATCAGCTTTAACTTTTGCTATAGCGTCTTTCCAAGTAGTCGTACCATCAACTGCATCATGATATTGCATATCAAGTTGTTCTTGAATTGATGGATATGCTCTTTGTCTTGGTGCTATATGTGCATCTCTTGCATTTATTTCAGCTTCTTTAGCTATAATATCTTCTTTAGCTATTGGTGTTGTACCATTTAACCATTGAATATTATCTAAAGATTGTTCTCCATCTCCTATTAAATAAAATTCTGCGTTTGGATTTATTTCACTTATTGCTATATGATAATTTTTCATTATGCTAATACCTCCATTAAAGTAATTGAAGAAGTAGACCTAACATCATCCCAACCATTTTCATCTCTATAAGACCTATTAAGAACAACAGAATTTGCACTATTAGCACTCCAATACATTTGATACTTAACTGTATTTCCTAAAGTGTAAGACAATCCTGTAGATGATGTATCTATAATATTATATCCACCATTTTCT
>Ga0209716_1001975_pt1 | contig 14155 bp, 9 predicted proteins | sample COGITO_mtgs_1205_FD_184811 | JGI IMG/M metagenome (GOLD analysis project Ga0209716, IMG submission 184811) | Pelagic marine microbial communities from North Sea - COGITO_mtgs_120531 (SPAdes) (version 2) | ecosystem: Environmental > Aquatic > Marine > Epipelagic ...
GCGTTTACTCTTTGCTCGTTGATGGTCAGTTTAGTTGTAATAGTAACGTTGGTAGCTACTTCGTCAGCATACATTCGCATTGCTGCAGCTGAGGGAGCTAGGTTTCTTTTAGCCGTGGCAGGTGATTCCTTGTAGAGTTGTACCAAATGCTCCTTATACCGTCTCAGCGCTACGTTGCAGTTGTCTGACGTGAACTCTTGATTGCCACTGAAGTTTATGAAGTCTTCCAGCCGCTTCAAGTCTTTGGCCAGTTCTCTATCACGCTTCTTCAGCTGACCTTCGCTTTTAAGAGAGGTAGCTATCTTGTTGCTTCTGTAATTTTTATAGCGTTCTACGGCATCACTAAACAGGTGAAAGTTTTCATGGCCCTTCGGCGTTTTCAATAGCTCGTTGACCGCAGACACCAGCGCCTCTGGTAGTTTCTCAGCAGTAGGATAAACCTCATGCCACTGTGGATGGTCTTGATTGGCATGGATACCTAGTAGGCCATCTATAGTTTCCATGAAGCCATCCTCCATAGGGTCTATATTGACCAGCGCACCTTGTTCTACTTTGCGTTCTTGCAGCAGAGCCTTTGCGCCTTTGTTGGCTTCTCCTTTGGTCAAGTCACCAAGATTTGTTGCGCTAATGAGCCTGCAGAGGTCTTCAAACTTTGTATTATGTTTCTCTATAGTTGCGGCGATTTCAGATGCAGGTGCAGCCTTCGTCAGCTTGAGGGGTTTTACTATGTTTGTAGGGATGTTCATTAACTTGGCTTTTTGGTGCAGGGTTTTAGGAAGACCCCGCTGATACGATAGCCAGTCAGTGTTTTTGCTTATTCTTAGATGCTTGATAGTTTTCAACGTCATGACTCCATAGTAGCAGGGTCAGAACACTATAACTATACATGGATTATACATGAGACTTTGATTCTGCTTGACTATAACGCCATAAAGTCTAATTAAATCAACGAGTTATGTGGATTAGTGTCTTCTGATGTGGTGCCCAGGAGAGGACTTGAACCTCCACCCCCTTGCGAGGACCAGCACCTGAAGCTGGCGTGTCTACCAATTTCACCACCTGGGCATATAACTAGATGGGTTTGTTACTACAGCTGTGTCTACTGTTTCCTGTCTAGCTGAGAAACTGTCCAGTGGCTGAAATCCAAGCCACTCACACAATGGCCGCGCACTATAGTAATCGCCATGGTTTTTGTCAATTGTCATGGGCCAAATTAATGGTTTTGTGACCTGTTCTGCGCCTTATTAGAATATTTTTGCCAATATTATTGGGTCGTAGATTGTTTTGTCGATGTGGCTCAGAGGTTTTGTATAGGTGATTGAGTATTCAGAGGTGACAGATGAATGTTATGGCCATTCACTAACTCTATTAAGGACGATACTTATGAAAACTCTCAGTAAATTTCTTGCTCTAGCAATATCTTCTATGCTGCTTCTTACCGCCGCTTCAACAGCAATCGCAGATCCCTCAGAGGAAATGCGGTCATTGGTGGTCACCGCCGATTATCATCCGGTCAATGTCAATGAGGCTTCAGCCTCCGAGATTGCAGGTGCGATGCGCGGTGTTGGCCTTAAAACCGCCGCTGCTATTGTTGCTTACCGCAAGGCTAATGGCCCGTTTAAAACAACCCAAAGTTTGACTGCGGTCAAAGGTATAGGCGCTAAGACATTGCTCAAAAATGAGCGTGTAATTCTGCTTGAATGATATAAACTATTGATTCAGGGCTGTAAAAAACCGGTCGCCTGGGCGACCGGTTTTTTTATGCCTCCCAGTAATCAAAGATATTATGGATAGCTGATTGATATGGGCGCAGATGCAATAATCACGCTGATGGTTTTGGCTGTTTTTCTGCTTGCAGTGGTCAGCGGCCGCCTCGCGGTTGACTTTGCTCTCGCGGCTGCCATGACCGGGCTGCTGTTGTTTGGTGTGCTGACCCCGGTGGAGGCTTTTCAGGGCTTCTCAAATCCTGCTATCTACATTATTGCCTGCTTTTATATTGTCTCAGCCGCCCTTAAAGAGAGCGGGGCGCTGCACTGGTGGATTGTAAAGTGGCTGGGACAGAACTCCAGAGCTGACAGAGCATTGCCGCGGATTATGGCACCTGTAGCCCTGGTCAGCTCGGTGATCAGCAATACTCCTGTGGTGGCTATTTTTATTCCTATGCTGCAGGATTGGGCCAAGCGCCACAGTATTTCAGTGTCAAAGCTATTGATTCCCTTGAGTTATGCGTCGATTTTGGGCGGCACCTGCACCCTGATTGGCACTAGCACCAATATACTGCTGATGGGTATGCTGCAGGGTAATGGGGAGGCTGAGGGCCTGCACTTGTTTAGCCCAGCCGTTGTTGGTGTGCCGCTGGTGATCTTGGGTATTCTGTACTTTATTGTGGTTGGGCACCGATTGCTTCCGGAGCGGCTCGGTGCTGCAGAGTCTGTAACCGATGCGCGTAAATATGGTGTTAGTATGAGAGTGGTGGCTGGAGGTGCCCTGTCGGGCATGACTATTGCTGACGCCGGGTTGCGTCATCTGCAATACAGCTTTTTGTCCGAGATTCAGTCAGATGGGCATATTATTCCTGCGGTGGGGCCTGAAGAGATACTCAGCGACAATGATATTTTAATTTTTGTTGGTCAGCCTGAGGCTGTGTCTGAACTGCGCCAGTTTCCTGGACTGGCTCCCGCCGAGGGCCAGATACACAAACTTGATGTGCCCTACAGTTCGAGAGCGCTGATTGAGGCTGTGATCGCGCCTGTGTCAAATATGGTAGGCAAAACCATTAAAGATTCCAGCTTCCGCACCCAGTTCGGAGGTGCCATTCTGTCGGTATCGCGCAATGGTGAGAGAATTCAGCAAAAAGTCGGCAGTATTGTGTTGCGGGCTGGTGACACTCTGCTTCTGGAGGCCGCTCGTGGGTTTGTTCGCCGCCATCGTTACAGTCGGGATTTCCTGCTGCTTAGCCGCCTGGACGACGTCAGCATACCGAATTTTGATAGGGCTCCAACGGCTCTTGGGCTGCTGGGTATCTTTATTGGTCTGGTTGTGACTGGCACATTGCCTCTGGTAGTGGCTGCCCTGCTGCTGGTGGGCGCTCTGGCGGCGACTAATTGTATTTCTATAGAGTTTGCCCAGCGCAGTATTGATATGCGCGTGCTGCTGGCCATTGGTGCATCGCTGGCCCTTGGTCTGGCGATTCAAAAGACTGGGCTGGCAGATTCTGCGGCTCGGGGAATGCTCTTGCTGGGTGGCGATAATCCATTTATAAATCTATTATTACTCTATATAGCAACAGTAATAGCCACTGAGCTAATAACCAATAACGCTGCTGCTGTACTGATGTTTCCATTAGCGCAAGTGCTCAGCGGGGAGCTTGGCGTTAATTTGTTGCCCTTTGTGATGACCATTATGTTTGCGGCTTCGGCCAGCTTTTTAACCCCTGTGGGCTACCAGACCAATTTGATGGTGCAGGGGCCTGGGGGTTACCACTTTAAAGATTTTTTCAGGGTCGGTGCTGGACTTAGTTTGCTGGTTGGATTAGTAGTGGTGACAATGGTGCCGAGAATTTGGCTGTTTTAATAGTATTGATAAGGCGCATTGGCGCTTGTAAGGAGAAATAAATAATATGTCTGAGCTTACCTGTTTTAAGGCTTATGATATTCGTGGTCAGCTGGGTACAGAATTGGATGAGGGCATTGCTTATAGAATTGGGCGTGCCTACGCAGAATTTCTCAAGCCTGAAACTGTGGTTTTGGGGGGAGATATCCGCCTCACGAGTGAAGCGCTTAAAGGGGCTCTCGCCGAAGGTATTCGCGATGGTGGTGCCGATATTATTGATATAGGTATGGTGGGGACCGAAGAGGTTTATTTTGCCACCTCACACCTTAAGGCAGATGGTGGCATTGAGGTTACAGCCAGCCACAATCCGATTGATTACAATGGCATGAAGCCAATCCGAGAGGGGTCCAGGCCTATTAGTTCGGACACTGGATTGCTAGATATTAAGCAGCTTGCCGAGACAAATAATTTTGCGCCTGCGGATCCGTCGACCCGTGGCGGCTACAGGCAGCTGTCAATTCTGGATGACTATCTGGATCACCTGCTCGGCTATATTCGACCTGACAAACTAGTCCCTCTCAAACTGGTCATGAATGCTGGCAATGGCGCGGCAGGCCATGTGGTGGATGCTTTTGAAGATCGGTTTGCTGAGCTCAATGTGCCGGTAGAGATTATCAAGATCAATAACCAGCCCGATGGCACCTTTCCCAATGGTATTCCCAACCCTATCTTGCATGAGAACAGGGCTCCTACTATTGATGCTGTGCTGGAGCACGGCGCTGATATGGGGATTGCCTGGGATGGTGACTTTGATCGCTGTTTTTTGGTGGATGAGCTGGGTAATTTTATTGAGGGGTACTATATTGTAGGTTTGCTGGCGGAGGCTTTTTTACGTAAAAATCCTGGCGCCAGCATAGTGCATGACCCGCGCTTGACCTGGAATACCATTGATATAGTAGAGCAGGGCGGCGGTACTGCGGTGCAGTCAAAAACTGGTCATGCTTTTATCAAGGAGCGAATGAGAGCCGAAGATGCTGTCTATGGCGGCGAGATGAGTGCCCATCATTATTTCCGCGACTTCTTCTACTGTGACAGTGGCATGATTCCCTGGTTGCTGGTGATGGAGTTGATTAGCAGCAGCGGCAAGCCTCTGTCGGAGTTGGTACGAGCCATGGTTGAGGCCTATCCATCTCCGGGAGAAATCAACCGTGCCATCGCAGATCCCCCTGCGGCCATTGCCCGAGTCCGTGAGTATTATCAGAGCGAGGCCCTAACGGTCGATACCTCAGATGGTGTGTCTATGGAATTTAGCGATTGGCGATTTAATCTGCGCATGAGCAACACCGAGCCGGTGGTGAGGCTCAATTTGGAGACTAAAGGTGATCGAGAGTTGCTGGCCAGGCGTGAATCTGAACTTCTTGCTCTGCTGGAAGCGGAGTAATTGTCACTAAAAACTGTATAAAAACAATGACTAAGGGTATTTATATATGGATATGCGGTTTTTAGTAAAAACCAAACCTCGCCAGGAACGCCGGGCTGCGGAAAATCTGGAGCGTCAGGGAGTGGTGTCTTTTTGTCCGATGGTCAATATGGAAAAAATTTCACGCGGGCGGCGCATGGTCGTTGAAGAGGTGCTGTTCCCGGGGTATCTGTTTGTTAACTTCAATCAGCATAAGGTTTCTGCCACCAGCATCCGCTCAACGCGAGGAGTGAGCCAGTTCGTCAGCTTTTCCGGCAAGCCGGCGCATGTGCCAGAGGAGCTTATCAGTGGATTAAAGCAGCGAGTTGCTCTTGAAGAAGGAATTGATTCCCCCAGCCTGCCCAAACCCGGAGACCAGTTGGAAATATTGGACGGCCCATTTCGAGGCCTCAATGGTGTCTTTTCTCAGCCTGATGGCAATAGCCGGGCAATTATTCTGATTAAGCTGCTCAATCAGCAGGTTAAAGCCTCAATGCCATTGCGTGATTTAAAGTTGAATGCAGCGGCTGAGTAAGCTCAGGATGATTTAATGCGTTGCTTTTAATTAAGGTCCAGACATAACGTAGATACAAATCCAAGGACTTGTTTTAGAACACAGCGGTGATGCAGCAGTAAAACTCTGTGGTGGCAGACTTGGCTTGGCAGCCAGATAAAACCCTCCGTCAGATATCACCAAGACTATTGCTTGGTATCGTCAAAATCATAAGGTTTAAATATTCCTGAATCCGATTATACTTGCGGCTTGTTGAATTTTAGAGCGGCACTTGTATGCTAGTGTCAACGCCGATTAAAAGTTCAGTAAAGAGGCTGCTGACAGTCTTTACACATCAAAGTCGCCCAATGGTTGAGTGCAATCGAGAGCATTGGTTTTGTATGGTCAACCTATCAGGATTATTGAATGAATAGATTGCTGTTATCTGAAAAGGAATTGGCGAAGCTGTTTGTCATGACTATTCTGTCAGTCACTCTGTTTGGTTTGCCGGGACTGTTTGGCATGATGCTGATGCAGTGGATTACAAGGCAGAGCTTGGGTGGCGCAGTGATTATAGGCTGCAGTGTTGTTTTGTTGTTGGTTGATTTCGCGGTTAACGGCTCTGGGCTTGGTAACGGCCCTTTAGGTGTTCATTTGTTTGCTTGGTTGGCTTGTTTGTCCTGTGCATTTCTTGGGTTGTTAGAGGATATCCAGAATGACAGTCTCAAGCCGACATTTAGGCTGCTATGCAAGGCCCTAGTGTTTTTGGTGACGATTGGGTTTTGGCCAGACCTGGTGCCATCAGCACTTGGGGTTCCTGGTTTAGATATGCTGCTGGCCTACCCGCCTATGGCCTGGCTAATGACCATGATTTTCTGTGTCGGCTTTCTGAATGCAATCAATATGTCCGATGGTGCCAATGGTTTAATGCCCGGAATTTTCTTTATCGCTTTCTTAGTGTTTTTTCTTGAGAGCGATGCGGCAATATATTCTATATTGACCACTACATCAGGGTTCTTTCTGATCTTTAATGTCATTTCAGGGCGACTTGTTTTGGGGGATGCGGGGTCTTATGGCCTTGGTACAGTGGCAGCGCTGTCCGGACTGATTCTTTATAGTACTAACACATTTTCAGTATCTTTTTTAGCGGTGCTTTTTGGGTACCCCTGTATTGAGCTGATCGTTAGCATGCTGCGAAGAAGCTTCTTAGGCCATTCGATGTTTTTGCCAGATAACGACCACTTCCATAATCGACTGCATTTTCATCTTTCCGTGCGGTTAGACTCAAAGACAATGGCTAATTCGCTAACTGGTCTTATTATTGCCGCTGCTAGCTCAGGCGTTGCACTGACTGGATATTTGCTCGGTGGATCCGTCAAGTCAGAGTCTATTTGGGCGGCCATATTTATTGCCCAGTGCTTGGCTTATGGCTTTGCTTACTATTTTTCTGGGCGTAAGCGATCGTTGAATCAGTCTGTAACTGGCTAGTGAGTGTAACGAGGTTGTAATAACCCAGCCTGTAAATATCTATTCGTATTCGAATTAAATTGCTGTATGGTTCCCTGCAAATTTCACTTGATTAACCTCATGCCTACAGTCCGAGAGGCGCAAGCTTTGGCTGCCGTAATCCTTAGTGTAATTGGTATTATTCAGAGCGCTGGCTTAAGTACCTTCTATGCCCAGTCTAGTGGGATCTGGGCAGCCTATTCTTTGGCACATCTTCCTGAGCGGATCACATTGGGTATTGTGGGCTCTTAGGTTATTTCGATAATTATAGAAAATGGGCGTGACAATATTATTCAAGAGACTGCTGTCGAGCCCGGATCACTGCAAAGCCGGATTCCGGTAAATTAATCTGTAGGTTCTTTTTAAAGTCCGCAGCTACAGCGGTTACAGGGAGTGGTATAAGTTGCTGGTAGTCGCCCGTTGGTTACGCCAAGCTCGGCTACAAAAAACTCATAGTAAGATCGCACTAATGCGCCTGATATCGCTTCCGTTGTCTGCACTATTTTGATTATGGAGTACGGGCGTCCTGCGGATGGCATCCTGATGTTTATCTGTATGATGTTTCTTATTTTCAATGTGATCTCAGGCTGGTTTTTCCTACATGACACAGGAAGCTGTGGGCTGGGAGCTATTATTTTGGGCTACGATCTCAGTGGCGTAGCGGCAGAAAATTTTCCATATGATTTTTGTTGGCCCTGCTTGCCTATCTCTGTTTTGATCTTGTCCGCAGTATTGTCCGGCGAGCTCGGCTGGGGCAGTGATCGTTCGCGGCAGATAATGGCTATTTGCACAATCACGTGCATCATCGTCGACAGATAACCTTAAAATCCGAAGTAATGGCCAGCTGGTTTGCTGATTAGCGGCTGTATATCTGGACCTGTGCTGGCTGGGTATGCTGGGGCTGGCGTGCTGCGAATAGCGGCCATTGGGCTTGGGTGTTTGTTCTTTAAGTTGCGATGCATGTAGTCGCCATGTGGTTATTTGTGCAGCTGCCAAAGAAAAATCGGCAGGCGCGGTGTAGGGCAGAGAGGACATGATTTTTGGAGGATGGACACCCTGCGGAAACGTAATATAAGATGGCTTTTTATCGGTCCCTTTTTGAGTATTATCTCGTCATATTTTTGGTGTGAACAGAAAGACATATTTAGTCATTTACTCAGGTCCCGATAATATGGCCCTGCGGTTGCTTGAAAAGTATAGGTTTGGACATTGCAATAACACATCTAGAGTTAAGTGAGCGATCCTAGAATAGGAAAATACACTAGTAAGCAAGCGCGTCGAAGTACCTAGAGTGAATTAGTTTCAAAATAAGGGACGCTCCTATCGCCCAAACACAAAAGATAGCACGTTTGATACTCCGATTTCACGAAATCTCCGAAGCCCGAATGCTAATCGAATAGCCGGAGCCCATCTTCCAAAAACTCTAGTGAAGATCTTCGCGCGAGCTATGCGGTCATTGCTTGAACCCCAAAATAACCCCGAGCTATTTCGAGGATGACTCGCGATGAAAATTGGAGAAAATATACACTTAGCACCTTGGTCAATAAGGTCGGCAATAAATATGTATTCATCCCCAAGGTAGTTCTCAACACCAGCACCAAAATCTTCATCGAATTTCACTCCTAGCTCCAGGACTTTAGGTACCCTAATTAGGATTTCATAGGTTGCTGCACGGGCTGAGTTAAATTTTGACAATCGTCTATTGTTTTTGGGGTAATTCTTCCTAGGCGAGCCTCTTCCATCATCCGCGGAAAGTAGCAGCAGCACACAGTCAGGGTCAGCGTCCATGAGTGCAATAGCGTCACCGATTTGACTACAGTGAAATTCCACATCATCGTCAGCAAATAGAAGATATTCCGTGTTGGCCAAAGCCACAGCGTGGTTTCTACTTTTTGCAACACCTATTCCAGGAATGGCCACCACCGTTTTATTTCCATTGGAAGTCTGGGTTGAATACTCCTGTCCATTTTGGTTTTGAACCAAGACTAGAATTTCATGTTCCGTAGTTGGAAATTGGATGTTTCCAATTCGACTGGCGAGGGTGGAGTATGCGATTGTCAGTTTTGCCATTATGAACTTTGTGCTCGAGCTCGGGCTAAACGCATTAGTGAGGAAGAGAGTGAAGACAAATTTGAGTTAATCATCCTCAGACCAAAAAAACATACGACAGTATTGGGTAAGGTTGTGAAGTCAAGCCAACTTAAAATTATTAGAATTCCTATCATAAAGGCCATAGAAGCGCTTGCCAGAAGAGTACCTAATTCAGCTGATTTAATCCTCCCAGATAGCGCTACCGAGACATCAACAAATTCCTTATTTAATTTCATATCAACAAATTTTCTTTGTTCAAGGTTCTGTTTTTGAAAAATTCTTCCTACAGCTTCAATCGTTAAAATGACAAAAAGTAGATTAGCTGCCGCAATTAAAGGCTCCAGTAAAAAAAAGAATGTAGTGGCGAAAGTAATCTGAGTTAAAAAAGTGAGCAGGTTTATTGTTTCAAATGCCGTCGCCCATTTCCAACCACCAGTGCTTACACCATTTTTTTTGTCGATATTCTTGAAGGCTCGATCAAAAAAGTTTACTCGAGAAACTTTTTGAAAATAGTTGGCAACTTTTACTAGCACTAGCGCGAGGGTTAGTGCACTTCCGATCACGATGATTTCATTGGTAGAGTAGTTATCTCCATCTAAAATCATAACAACGATTATTTTTGTTATTAAAAGTTCAACTATGGGCAATCCCGACGCAATCAAGACAAGAAGTATCAGCTGCCTGCGCTGACGGCCATATGGCAATAACCGCCTTGTTGAATCTAATAATTCTTGGAGGATCGAATTCATTGCTCAATTAGCTGTAATGCTGATCGGACATGTTCTATTACTTCAACTTTTTTGTCCAAGTCCACCTTAACATCTCTTACCAAATTATCAACATCATGAGTTCGTAGATCGAGTTCCACTGTAATTGGATTGATAATCTCTACTCCAGCTCCTAGAGCATAATCCGCATACTTAATACCGGAACCATGAACATTGTCCTGATAACCATTAAAATTAACAAGCCCGCATGGAATGCCATATGATTGACAAGCTATCATTACATGTAGGGCGCTAGTTAGTACTTTGTCGTATTTATTTAAAGTCTCAAGAAACTTAACGATGTTCTCAGGGCGTGACATCATTATGGAGATTTCATCTATTGTATCAGGAAGCTGCAGGGGTATTCCGGCGTCGGTATAGTGTCTTACTAAAGCGATTCTTCCATTGGTAGCACTACGTGAAATGCAGACGATTTCGCTTATTGCCAACCCAATATCCCCGAACGCGGTGACTCTTTTGCCGCCCGACGCCATTAGGACATCTGCGGTTATTGGGCCTCGTACCGATATATAGTTAGCAGATGAATTAAGGACTAAGTCATCTGTGGAAACTCCTGTTCCAAGTACTATCGAGCTACTCTTAATAAATCGCCCAATAGATCCTAAAGCAACTATATGTCGTTGAGCATATGGCGTTGTAGGAGGTACCCATTTGATATTTGCAGAAGTATAGTTCGCAATGATCATTGGAGACAACCAGTCGCCAAAATTTCCTGGAAATGGTTTGCTCCACCACATAAGTGGAATAGATTTATCGTCTCCTCTGTCGGAATACTCTACCAGGGCTTTAGACGCCTCTATTTTGGATTGCGCGGCATAGTTAGCAACGAACTGATTATTGTATCTGTCTTCCAACTCCGTTAAACCACTCTTATCTCCCTTTAAGCCTTTCGCAAAAATCCACTGTAGGAGCTTATCTGAAGTTCTTTGGGTGACCCCTGAGGTTTTCGTGGAAGGACGGGCTACCAGAAATCCCGTTATTCCAAAGGCATCTGAGATTTTCCGTAGTCGATTACGTGGTTTCTGGGGTAGCACCTTTTCTATATATTTTGCTAGTTTTAAAAGCTTGGATCTATAAGTTTTAGTGCGCTTAGTCGAAGCTTTAGCGCCGTGCTGCACTACTTTATGCTTGAACTCTGATACATTGCCTGATGAGCCGAAAAAGAAAAATGCCTGCCGTTGCATTGGTTGCTGCGCTCTTCGTTTTTTAAACGAGGCTGACCCCGGAATAATTTGAAAGGTCAAATTGCTAGAATTTGCTCGCCAAGATTCCTCAATAAAGTAGTCGTCTGTGGCCCTTAAATCTGATCTTTGCTCTAGTTCTAGGGCGTCTTTAATAAACTTTCTGGCCTGAGGAGATGTATTTATAGCCAAGAAACAAGGCTCCCAAAATCTAGTTCGATTGTGGTATCCGATTTGAAGAGGTGAACCGAAGGACCGTTGAAAGGCAAGCAAATCTGCGGACGAATTTACAATGTAATCAGGTAGATGAGAGATGCTGCAATCAACGTCAATCCAAATCACCATTTTCTCGGGATATTTGTTGCAAGCGTCATGGATAGTACTAATTTTTTTCCTCGTTATATGAGCCCAGTCGCGATTATCACTCAGACTAATTTGTGTGATCTCATGATCTATCTCAAGTGAGTCAAGCTTTCTTCTTAGAGCATCGGCATGAGACCTATAGTAGTCGTCTGGGGTATGGAAAGAGCAAACAATAAAATTTTTGCTATTCATTAGTATGTATCTCGTCGTTGTTAAATAAAATTTGTTTAAGCATTCCCGCGAGAAACCCAATACCAAAAGTGGTGTGGATTATCGGTAGGATAGCGAATAGCCACATACCAGTGCGAGGTTGTTTTCGCATTTGATAGACGGTAATAACCAAAATCGCCACTAGATAAGCGAGCAAAGGGAAAAGAAGAGCGGTCGATATCACCATTAGAGAAGGTGCCCAGTAACGAAGATTACTGCGACCCGGGGAGGCGATCGTTAACCGCCCGCGCCAAAGACCAGTCGAATAGAACTGCCTGCTGAGGTCGTATATATTTTCCCTAGGAAAATAATCAACGGATAGCCGAGGATCAAACCATACTTGGTGCCCTGCTTGCCTAATCCTATAATTTAGCTCCCAGTCCTGACCACGTTTGTATTTTTTAGAAAACCAGCCAATGCTATCCATGATTTTCTTGTTGTAACAGCCGAGGTAAACAGATTCGGCAGGTCCAGCGGTACCGCCAATATGAAATTTCCCGCCGCCGAGGCCAAACCAGTTGTTGTAGGCGAGGGCAACTGCTCTCTGAAAATTTGACCGTCCTTTAGCTGCCATCATCCCACCAACATTTGCTGCCTTGGAGGCATTTAGAATTTCGATTGCTAGAGAGGCATATCCTGACGGAAGTGAGCAGTGGCCATCGACTCTGATAATACAGTCGAATTCGCAAGCAGCTATACCTAGATTTAAACTGTCGGGTGTGCTGCCGGTGGGGGATAGTACGATCGTGATTTCTGAGTGTTTTTTGGCCAGTCGTGCTGCAATGTTATCTGTTCTATCGCTACTCTGCCCCAACACTAAAACAATCTGGCTTTTCCCGGGGGTTTGTTGGGATAGCACCGATTCTACTGCAGCATCAAGGAAATTCTCTTCATTTTGAACCGGCATAACAAATGACACATCCCGTAACTGCTCGGTAGATGCCGTGCCCCTGTCTAGGTTGGCCGCGGTTTGGTGGTCACAAGGCGATTGATTTTGATAAAGATTTTCGTTAGTGGCCATTTGTTGTCCACTGACGGCTGAATTTTTCGCGAGTTTATTAAGTAAGGTTGATAGAAGGTGGTATCTCCTTCGCTTTCCTAGCCCGAAAGTCATTACATCTAATCCATCTAAAAAACTACAGGTAAAGGCTCCGCCTGCTGGTTTGGATCAGCGACCCAATTAATAGTTGTTTGCTCTCGTACCCGCAATAAGGCGTAAATCAAAAGCTCACCCTTCTTTCGGCATGTTAGGCGCTACTGCCAAAGGAGTCAACAGTTTCCGGCCCTGTGTGGATAGGCTTATGCTCTAATGAATATTCCGTCCTCTAAGCTTGCCAGCGAAGTAAAACAGCCTAAGCTTCAGCTGTTACATTCCATTGATGCAGTTCGCCCTTCTGCTCTTCCATTAAGGACCATTAGACAGCATATTATAGGCATTGCAGAGGCCGGTTATGGCGACGGCGGTAAAAGGTATGGGGCGAGTAACCCTAATTCGATATTGCCTAGACCGGTAAGCTTGCCCAACATGGAAACCTTGATCCCGATACCAGCAATTGCCAGCCCAGCAATAAGTTGCAGAATCAGTCGGTAAATAGGTTGTAATGGGTAGCGGTCATCCATTACAACCATGGCAGTTACCAATCCGCAGATAAGCGGGACGCTGATAAAGGTTTCTGACAGCTCAAGAGAGGCAGCTGAACTGATAACAATCGAGAGGTAAATAGAAATACCGCCAACCAATGGAATGGCGCCGAAATGAACTTTGTGCCCTAAAGGGCGGTCTAGAAGGCCTACAGCATGGGAGGGGCTTAGAATTCTGATGATATGATCCTAAGAACGGTGACTCCGGCAATTGACGCATCATGGGGCTGTAAAACCATATTCAAGTGTTGGCTCCGCCTGCTGGGCTCGAACCAGCGACCCAATGATTAACAGTCATTTGCTCTACCAACTGAGCTAAGGCGGAATCGTATTACTACTTGTTGGCGCGCATTTTAGGCACCTCTACCAAAGGAGTCAACAGTTTCCGGCCCTGTGTGGATAGGTTTATGCTCTGATTAATATTCCGTTCTCAGAGCTTGCCAGCAAAGTCAAACAGTCTAAACTTCAGTTGTTAAAATCAATTGATGCAGCTCACGCTTTTACTCTTCCATTGAGAACCATTAACCAGCATATTATGGTATTGACTTGCGCTTTTGCATGGGTTGCTGGGTGATTTGAGAGGCTAGAATCAACAATGAAAATTATATGCTTAAGGCACAGATTTAGTTGCCTCCTTTTATGGGGGCTGATGAGCTCCGGTGTGGTTTATGCAGAGAGCGAGCAGCGGCTTATATATGCCCAGTTCTCTAATTTATTTACGCTTATTACTGAACAGCTGAGTAATGATCAGTTCAGGTACCAGCGCGATCCTGGTGCCTATGCGGAATTTATCGATGTCAGAGTTAGATCCTCCTGGGATGTTACATCAACTACCAGTGCGCTGATTGGCAAGGCCCGGTTTGCCGGTCTT
>Ga0209716_1001978_pt1 | contig 14146 bp, 4 predicted proteins | sample COGITO_mtgs_1205_FD_184811 | JGI IMG/M metagenome (GOLD analysis project Ga0209716, IMG submission 184811) | Pelagic marine microbial communities from North Sea - COGITO_mtgs_120531 (SPAdes) (version 2) | ecosystem: Environmental > Aquatic > Marine > Epipelagic ...
TTTGATGGTCAGTATTCTAGTAACATGAATGTATTTAACGCAGGAGATGTAATATTTATTAGTTTTGACCCTACAAACGCATCTATGGACTCTATAGCAACAATGGTTTTAAATTTAGATTGGACAAACTCCTTATAAAATAGAAATAATATGGCATTAAATGGAAAATATATATCACTTAATTCAATAATGGAACAAGTCTATGCTGATAATGGTTATCAGTTTGAACTTCCTTGGATTGATTGTATGCAGTGGGCTGAAGAAGCTCTTAACTTAATAGGACATCCTAGACAGTATATAAGAAAAGTTACAGGACACAAAGCTAATCCTGACTTAGACATAAAGAATTACAGAGCACACCTACCGTGTGACTTTTATAGTTTAGAGCAGGTAGCTGTAAATGGTATGCCTGCAGAGTATTCTGGAGATACATTTCACCATCTGATGGATGGGGCGTGCTGTGGTATAGAAGGTTATGCAAACTTAGCTGCGCACGTTCAAGAAAAGAACTGGGGTACGTTAGTAAAGGTAACTGAAGGTGATGGTGCAGCACGTTACGAACAAAGAGACGAAGCCGAAATGGATAATCTTAATTTAGATTACTCAGGTACGATGTCTTTTGATATGACTGCAGGAATAGATAATAGTCTTGCTCCAATAACTTTTGATCTTAATAATAATCATATTACTTTATCAGCAAAAGAAGGTAAAGTGTGTATGGCGTATCTTGCAATACCTACAGATGAAGAAGGTCTGCCTCTTATACCTGAAGATACAAGCTATCAGTTAGCTGTTAAAAAGTATCTTACTATGAAAATAGATTACATAGGATGGAGAAGAGGAGAAATAGCTCCTGCTATATTTGAGCATTCAGAAAGAGAATGGATGTGGTATGTAGGGCAAGCAGGTAATAAAGCTAAAATGCCTAACATTGATCAGTTAGAAGCTATTAAAAATATGACTATGAGATTGTTGCCAAATATAAATGCACATGAAACATTCTTTAAAACAATAGGTTCGCCTGAAATAAGAAAAAATTTTAATAGGTAATGAAGAAGCAGCACGTAAATACATTTTATAAAGGAATGCGTCAAGATGTAAGTAAATCTATGGCAGAGCCTGGAACTTACTATAACGCTAAAAATATAAGAATAGTAGCTCAGTCTACTGGTTCTGAGTCTGGCGCTGCTGTTACTATAGGAGGTACAGAATTAGCTATTAATATTCAACATGAAGTTTATTCAACACAGTACGGGTATGATACAGTTACAGGAAATCAAGTCCCTGTAAAAGTTTTAGAAGGAACTCGCCCTTGCCAATTTGTTGGACAAGTAGTTCTTCGAGATACGTTAATTTTATTTTGCATTGTAACAGAAGGTGATTTAAAAACTGAAGAAGAGCAAGAAAATAAAATTTACTCAAACAAAACATACGCTATATACAAGGTTGATTTAAGTTCTAAAGATTTAGATACTAGTCTTTATAACTATGAACTTGTATATGAAAGCCCTGAATTAAATTTTAATGTTGATTATCCTATTAGTGCTGTAGCTAGATATGAGTCAGATCTTATCCAAAGAGTTTATTGGACAGATAATTTAAATCCTATAAGAGTTTTAAATATTGCTGAAGATAACTTTTCTTTAGATGTTACTCAGTTAGAATTAAGTACAGAAATAGATTTTGTAAATCCTGAAATTTCTAGAATTAATGAAGGAGGAGGAGAGCTTGTTACAGGAGTTTATCATTATGGGTACAGATTAAGAACAGAAGATTCTAAAACTAGAGTGTCTTCTTATGTAGGCCCCTTAAATATAGTTTTAGGGGACACTGATACTTATTGGTTATATGATGAAGATCCAGAAAATACTACTCAGTATGACGGAACTGAACCTGGAATTGCAACTACAAAATCAGTAACTATTAATTTTACTGATGTAGATTTAGACTATAAATATCTAGATTTAATAGCTGTATATAAAGGTAATGAAGAAGGTGTAAGCATTGTAACTATAGCAGATACTGCATTAGTAACTCCAGGAGTTATTACTACAATACACGCAAACAATGACGGAGCTCCTTTATTAATAGAAGAAGCCACAGAAATAACTAGTGATTTTAATAAAGCAAAAACTTTAGAAGTAAAAGATAATAGATTATTTATTGCAAACGTAGAAAGTTCTAATCCAGAACTTGAGTTTAATTCTAGAGCTTATAGATATAAGCGGACAGATCAAATTGATATAGATGGATGCTACAGATCTATTGTTCCTAGACTTATCAATGGGGAAATGCAATATTTTATAGAAACTTATATAGACGATGAGGAAGATCTTTCTAATGACGCAGTAAACCCGTATAATAATTTTACAGGTCCCGATGATGAAGAATACAGAGAAGGAACCTATAAATATAAAAAAGATGGGGCTACAATAGGGGGAGAAGGCCCTAATATATCTTATAAGTTTATAAAGAAAGAATTGTCAGGAGACTCTATGGCAGATCAGCATAGAGATAGCGCTCCTTTTATAAATGGTAATTTTGAAACAGATTATAAAAATCCAATAATTGCAGAAAGTTTTGTAGGGTATCAAAGAGATGAAACTTACAGATTTGGTATTGTATTATTTGATAAAAAAGGTAATCCTGGGTTTGTAAATTGGATTGGAGATATTAGGTTTCCAAGATACGATGACATAGATTATGCAGGAGATGATAATTGGAATAAAACTAAAAACTTTACTTTATCTCAAACAGAAAAAAGTGAGAGTGGATATAATTACAATTTAAATTATGATGATCGTCCTTCAGGTGTTTATACAGGAGATTTGTATAACAATGCATACTACAACCCTAAAGATGCAGAATCTCCTTTAGGCAGCACAGAAAATATACTAAATAATGGAGAGAAAGGAGGAAAACATTCTTTATACGCTTTAGGTATACAGTTTACTGTTGACATACCAGAAATAGATATTCATGGAAACTCTTTAAGAGATAAAATTTCAGGGTATCAAATTGTAAGAGTAAAACGAACAGATGCAGATAAAAGTATCTTATCTACAGGCGTAATTACTCCTATGAATTTTATGAAAGGATATTTTAATGACGGAGAAAATAGGGATTCTGTAATATTAGCTACTAACATGAATGCTTCGTATTCAGGTGATCTTGAAGAGCAAGGAAATATTAGAGATAAAGTAGGTAAAAATACATTTACTACTTATACTTTTGATTCTCCTGAAGTACATTTTTTAAAATTAAAACAATTACCTGAAAACTCAGAATTACATTTAACAGGATTTTTAAGTCATGGTAAATCAGATTACGCTACTTATGATGCTAGTGATTATCATTACACAAAACTAACTAGTCATACTCCTATATGGCCAAACATATGGAGCACTGAAAATGAAGATACTAGACTAAGTAATAGTGTAATTTCTACAAATTCTATTTTTGAAAGAGGAGATATTTTAAATCTTAATTTAAATTTTAATAAGTATAGTATAGATGGAGATGAGTTTATAGGTGCTTTTAATTCTTCTATGTTTGTACAACAAACAGGAGCTCAGTATGAATTAATATCTCCTGCAGGAGCGTGTGAAAAATCTTTATTTATAGAAACAGATTATACTATAAATCCTTTTGAACTTGGAAATAGTTATATGAAAAGCAAACTAAAAAGTGGTAGCTTTGAATTTAGAAATGATAGAGATAAATATTTAGCTACTATTAAAAAAATAAATCCTAACAGATATAATGGGTCTAGCGCTATAGACAGATCAACTAATACTTATATTGCTTGTGGAAATTTTGTACCTCTTTCAGAGGAAACTAAGCCTGTAGATGTTTGGGGAGGTGATACATATGTAACATTTTATGACATAAAGAAAACTATTTCTCATGTTAAAAATGGCAGCACTTTTCCTATGAGTGCTTACAACAGAACTTTAGATACAGATTCTGCTTTAGAAAATTTTAAACCTCAATGGTACGCTTTTCCTGTAGAGTCAACTATTAACACTACCTTACGAAGAGGATTTCATTTTGCAAACGATGGAAGTGCAGAAAATATTTTAAATGAGTTTATATATGAAGATGTGTATTCTGCTAAAAAAGATTTATATACTTTTATTCCAAAACCTTTAAGCAATCTTCCTTCTAACAGAATAGACACAAGAGTACTTTATTCTGGAGCAAAAATAAACGGAGAATCTGTAGATAGTTGGAGATCATTTAAATTAGAAGATTATACAGATCTTGACGGTAATAGAGGAGAAGTAAATAAACTTGTAACTTTTAAAGATAACTTATATTTCTTACAGTCAAATGGATTTGGAGCTTTAGCTATTAGTCCTACATCAACTGTTTTAGATGAGAGTGGAACTTCTATTGTATTAGGTACTGGCTCTGTTATACAAGACTTTCAGTATCTTTCTAACACTGTAGGAACTGTAGATTCTAAATCAGTAATTTCTACTGAAAAAGGAATTTATTGGGTAGATAGAGTTGCAAAAAAAATATATGCATTTAGAGCAAACGGATTAGAGTGTATTACAGATATACACGGAATGAAATCGTGGGCTAGTAGAGAAATAACAAAAGATATTCAATTAAATACTGGTTATGATACTGTAAATAGTGAAGTATTATTTTCTTATGGTAATAGTAGAACTTTAGTGTTTAATGAAACTATAAATGCATTTACCTCTTTTTATAACACAGCTCCTACTACATTTATTGAAGCGAAAGATAAATTGCTAGGTATACAAGACAGACTTCATTTACACGGTAGAGTATACGAGCACAATACAAATGGAAAACTTAACTACGGTAGTACTCTTGGCGCAGAAATACAGTTTATTGTAAACCCAGATCCTTTGTATACAAAAACTTTTGATACTATTGTATGGTCTGTAAAAAATACTAAAGGATTATTTTTAGACGAAAGTAACGATTTTAACAGTATAAGATTTCAAGTAGATAGCCCAAAAACAGTAGTTAGTGAAGTTTTATATTCTATTGATCCTAATACTGATAAAATAATAATTAAGTCTGAAGAATATTCTCAAAGAGAAAATCAATCTGTGTTAAATATTCCAAGGAATAACAATGAAGAAAGAATGAGAGGTACATATATGCTAGTAACTTTTAAGCAAGGTTACCCAGATAAGACAGTTTTAAATTATGTAAAAACCTTATTCAGAATTTCTAAAAGATAATTAATTATAGTATATTGCGAAATTATGCCAGATAAGAGTAAAAAAAATAAAGCAAGTAAGTTTAGGATGATGCGTCCTGTACAGGGCCAGTACTTTCCTGGTCAAGCAGAAGGATCTGTATCTACCCACATATCTTCTGTGTTTGAATCTGATGGCAAATATTTTGTAGCACCTACTATTACAAATAAAAAAGCTCCTTACGCAGGATACCAACCTCAATCTTTTGGGGAAGCTTATAGAGCAGGAGAAGCAATACCTTTTGATTCATTTGATGAGGCTATGTTTTTTTCTCAAAATTATAAATTACCTAAGCATTTTGATAATATGAAAAAATCTAAATATAAAAATGGAGGAAAAGGTTCTAAAACTTACCTAGACTCTCAAAGAAAAAGAGTTACAGGGTCTCCAATAATTCCTGGGATGAATTTTGAATCTGATGCTACTATGTTTGGTTCTCCTTTATTAGATTCTAGCTACATGCAAATGATGTTAGATGATCAGCCTGGAAATGAAGCTCCGTTTGATTACAGATCTATAATGAATGAAGATTTTTTATTAAATCAGTATCAAAGTGATATAAGAAATCTAGAGCCTACGCCAATAAAAAATCAAGAGTATTTTGAAAATGTTCCTGGAGCAAGCGGTGCTATAGGAGGAGGTACTACTTATTTTAAAAACGGAGGAAAAGGACTTTGGGCTAACATTCATGCTAAAAGAAAAAGGATAGCTGCAGGAAGCGGAGAGCGTATGCGTACACCTGGAAGTGAAGGAGCTCCTACTAATGAGGCACTTAAAAGATCTCAAGCAGAACACGGAGGTATGCATTTTCCAGAAACAGATCCTTTAAAAGGAAAAGGAGCTGGAAGCGGACTAATAAGAAGAGCCGACGAACAAGGAGATATTTTATACAAAGTTGAAGGAATTCAAGAGATGTATCCAGTTGCACCAGGAGAAGATAGATTTAAAGCAGTTACAAGATATATGCCTTATAGTACTCTTAATAGATATTATCAAGATAAAATACAAGCAGGAGAATTAAAGTACGGAGGAAAAGTTTTAAAATATCCTGACGGAGGTAAATTTGATTATAACTCTATATATGAAGGACAGGTCTTACCTGATAGTGTAGATAGAAGTATTCCAAATACTTTTTACATACAACCTTTTTACAATGAAACTACTAAAGAAATGATGGCTAGTGGAGAGCAAGGATTTCAAGGCCCTCAAAAAAGGTTTAATAAACAAGAGCTTTCAAAATCTTTGCCTTATATAGGTCAACATGTAGAATCTACTTTACTTCCTATTAGAGAAAAAATGTTAAACGCAAAAACAAAAGAGGAATATGATTCTTTGCAGAAAGAATATAATGATTTAATGCCTGCTTCTAACTTAAGCCGAGGTATATCAAATTATTTAGATTCTATAGCTGTTCAAGGTTTTGGGTTTTCTAAAGGAGATCAGGTAAAAATAAAAAAAGATATGGGAGGCCCCGCATTTAAAGCAGATTACGAAGCTGAAGATGGTGAAGTTATCGTAGGTAATGTATCTTTAGATAGAATGTATAACGGAGGTATGCTAAAATCTTACGGAACTGGTGGTATGTATAGCCTGTCTGGACCTACACATGCTGAAGGAGGAATGGGAATTATTAATAATGATAGTAATCCTTCATATGTATTTAGTAACAATCCAAAACTAAAAGTACCAAAGCAGTTTGCTAAAGGTGGTACATATGCTGATGCCGCAAAAGGTATGAGTAAGAGTCTTGAAAATATAGCTGAAATGCGTATGGGTGGAGAAGGTTATGACAGAGCTACTGCAAACTTAATGGAGCCGTTAGCAATGAAAGAATTTTCTAATCTATACGACGCTCAAGAGCAGTTTAAAATTGACAACAATATTGGAGGTAATCCTATAAACACTGCATTTAATGGTGGTGGATTCGATCCTAATAAATATCAAAACAGTGGTTTTAGTTTGCCTACAGGATTAGGCCTTGACGGTAGTTCAGGAGGTATACAAATGCCAGGTAACTTTGGAGCTGGAGCTGAGTCTGCAGGACAAAGTAACAAGCAAGGTCTTCCATCATGGATGATAGGAGCTAATTTACTTGGGCCTGCTACTAATATTTTAGGAGGTTTATTTGGACAAGCACCTACTATGGATTTAGGTAGAGAGCGAGAAGAAGATTATAGAGACTTTTCTCCAATAGAACAACAATACGCCTCTCAACAAGCTAGAGGATTAGCTGGATTAAGAGCTGGTGTTCAAGGTTCTGGAGCTACTGGAGCTCAACTTAGAGCAGGAGTTCAAGCGGGTACAAGCGCTGCTCAAAATCAAGCAGGACAATTTTACACTAACTTAGCACAGCAGCAAGCAGAGTCTGATAGACAAACAGACGCTACTAATAGAGGAATAAAAGAGCAAAATCTACAAAAACAAATGATGGAAGATCAGTTTGCTGCACAAAACGATCCTATGAATAAACTTAGTGCAGGTATTGGGCAGCTTGGACAAACTGGAGCTAAGTTAGGAATGGATTACTTAAGATTGCAAGGGCTAGGCACTGCTAACTACGGAGCATTTGGAGATTTTTTAAAAGGTATTATAGGATAAAATAAAACATTATGGCTATTAACTACGGAAAAGGATTAAGAGGTGCATTAGGCCGAATGAAGGCTGTAGAATCTCAATATGTAGGATTACCTTACAAAGAAATGTTGCAAGGAAATTTAATGCGTCAAGCAGCATATGATAAAGGAGAAGAAGCACTAGATAATCTTTCTACACTATACAATCAAAATTTACTAGACCAAGATGCTCAAGTAATACAAGATAAAGAAGATCAATTCAATACAGAGCTTGGAGAAAAGATGGAAAGTGTTGGTGGAGACTTAGGTAAACTTACAGGTTTCCTTTCTGGAAAACTTAGAGGTATATCTAATGACCCTACATATACTCAAGCAATACAAAACAAAAAAGATGCTGCTACTTATTTTGCAAACGTAGATAAAGCTAAGATAGATCCTGAAATGAAATCCTACCTTAAAAACAAATCTATGTCAGGCTACAGTGGAGCTGATAAAGGAGGGTTTGCAGGGACACCTTTTATGGAAATTACTAAAGCAAACTTTTCTAAAGATCTGCAAAGAGTTGCTAAACAATTATACGACACAGCTCCTGAAGTAGAAAGCGAGCAAGAAGTATTAGTAGGCCCTGACGGAGTAGTAGTACCTAGACAATATTGGAGTAATTATACAGAAGGCGCTGGATTTAAACCAGGCTATAGACTTGACAGACAGCAAGTTAAAACTAAAAAAAGAACTCCTCAAGAAGTAAAAGATTATTTAGATTCTTACATTGATCAAAACTACAGCACTTATTTAGGAGCAATAGCAGATCAAAGAGGAGCTGACTACGATACAGCTAAAGGAATGCTTACAATACCTACAGCTAATAACTATAGTAGATTTGAGCAAGAGTTAGGAAACATCTACAAAGTTGCAGAAACAAGTTCAGACACTACTACACCAACTACGCCTGCATCTTCTTATGTATCTGCAGGAGTAGGAATAAATATTCCTGGAAAGTCTACTCTTGAAGGCGCACTTTCTCAAACTGATAAAACTCCTGAGTCTATTCGTACATACTTAGACGTACTTGCTAATAATAATCAATTGCCAAACAGTACTTACTATAAATCTTTAGTAGAAAAGTTTGAGCTAGACTCTGGATTAGCAAGTATTGATAGTGATAAGCAAGAAGCTTTAAATCAGCTTATAGGAAACAGTCCTTTTAGAAAATATTTTGAGCAAGAAGATGGTACTATAAAAACTACTTTAGGTGCAGAAATATTACCTCAAGAAGATAAAAATGAAATATCAGCTTTATCACGAGATTTGCGGAGTGTAGAAAGAGATTTTACTAAAAAGAAAAATGATGCACAAGAAAAGTTTGAAGAATATATTACAGAAGGTATAGCTGCACCACAAGTAACTGCAATTCCAATTAAAGATAAGGATTCTGCAGCTATAAATAATCTAACTTCTACATTATTAGATACTCCTGGGTTAGCGTCTAAAGTTTTTGAAGCTACAGACACAGATGATAAAGTAGTTTCTTATGAAGAAGTAGAAATAGATGATATAAAAGCTTTAGAGTCTCCTGCAATAACAGAGTTTGCAAAGTACCCACAAACAGAAGATGATGGTACGTTTAGAACTTTAACTGTAACTGGTAAAAAAGCAAACGGAGATCTTAAAACATATAAAGTTAAAGTTCCCGAAGAGCAGTTTAAAACTCTCTTCGGAAGAGGAGACTTTAGTCTTTACGATGCTGCAGGTGTAACTGGAGATATTGAAGGTGCTGGAGATTATCAAGAACTTAATCTAATTGCAGATCAGCCAGGAATAGCTACAGAGTTACCTACAGTTGAAGCAAAACTTAGAAATCATGCAGGAGTAGTTTTAGCAAATCCAAACGCTAGTCCTAAAGTTTTAGAATACGATTTAGATAATATAGAAATAGACGCTACAGCTAGAAAAAATAAAAACGGCCAGTTTGAAGTTGTAATTAATTTAAGTATGTCTAAAATAGAAGACTCTGAATCTAAAGTTAATACAGAGTATATAGAAACGTTTAGAAATAGAGAAGAAGCTAGAGAGGCTTTAGACAGAGTATCAAGTACAACAGGGCTTTTAGAGGAATTGTTTCAAGACGCTAAAAAATTAAAATAAATTTGTATATTTGACAAAATAATAATATATGCTACAACCCGATAAGTCGGCAAAAAAAGTAATAGCGGAAAGCTACAACCGACAATTTGATGAGTTAAGTAATCTTCAAAAAGATTTACTAGATATTAAAATAAAACATTCTGATAGCGATGCAGAAATTCCTGCGGTCTTTAGCGATGATCAGTTAAGTTTATTTAAAGAAAGAAATATAAGCCCTTCAATGTATGCCGACATGGATGCAATGGTAGGGAGAAGCCAAGAAGGATGGGAAAGAGCCTTTAACGTAATAGGTAGAGGACTTGCTAAAATACCTTCAGCTTTTATAGAGCCCGTAGGATACATAGGAGATTATGTAATTAACGAGGCTTACCAAGACGTAGAAAAAGGAGAAAGAGATTTCACAAACTCCTTTAACCAAGCATTAAAAGATTACGAAAAAGATGTTGACGAAGCTTTTCCAGTATACACTGGAGACATCGGAGACAAACCTGGAATACTAAGTTCAGGGTGGTGGGTAAAAAACGGAGATTCAATGATCCGTTCTTTTGGTTATTACCCTTACGGTGCAATTGCGGGTAGAGTTATCGGTGCAGGACTAACTAAAGCAGCTAGTCAAGCGGTTAAACCTATACTTGCAGGTAAAGAAGCTGCAGATATAAGTAAGCTAGCTTTAAATATTGAGCGAGCGTCTAGACTTGGGTCAGCTACATTTACAGGTATTACACAAAACTATAGTGAGCACATGCACTCTGCAGGAGAAGCTTATGCTAATAACTACAAAGAGTATAAAAATATATTTGCAAAACAATTTCCTGATGCGACAGCTGACGAAATTGATATGAAAGCTAAAGTAAAAGCTGGGCATGATGCTGCAGAGATAGTAAAAAAAGGTAGAATAAATCTTATACCTGAAATTGCCAGTAACTATTTGTTATTTAGAGGGCCTGCAACAACTAGAGCTTTGTCAGATCTAGCTACAGAAGGGGCTAAAAGAACTAGACAAAGAGCTGCAGCTATTGTATTTGATCCTACACAAGAATACTTTGAAGAAGTACTAACAGGGCACTTAGAAGCAGAAGCTCGTAGAAAAGTTGGTATTGAAAAAGGATATTACAACGAAGATAACACTAATGAAGTACAAAGATGGGCAGATCACGTTCTATCTTACGAGGGTGTTACAGAAGGTTTAACTGGACTTATTGGTTCAGGACCGTTTACAGCTTATGCATCTGTACAAGATTACAGAGCTCGAGCTAACAAAATAGAAAGAGAAAAAGAAAATGCTGCGTTTGCAGGAGATATAACTAAGTACAGAAACTTAAATGAGCAAGCACTCTTTAACAAGTTTATGCATAATGCTCAAGCAGGTACTTACAGTAGTCTTATAAAGCACTTTGAAGACATTGCAAACATGTCTCCAGAAGATGCTAGCAAACGTGGTATGGATCCTGATTATAAAGAAAAGGCTCAAGGCGCTATAGACAAAGCTTTAGCTTTTGAAAACGAATATAATTCACATCTATTCCAATACAAAGATCCACTAAAAGCGCAGATACTTACTGCAAGTAGATTTGTATTAAACAGTATTCAAGACGAAATGAACGAAGCTGAGTTAGAGCTATCTAAACAGCAAGGATTGTCTTCAGATTATTTTAAAGCTAAAGGATACCCTATAGAATTACAGTCTTTAGTTAATGCTATGATACAAATAGAAGCATTAACTCTTGCAGGTAAATCTTTAGAGCAAGAATACAGTGCTTTAGAAAAAGATGTTAAGAATAATAAAGATCGAACTCTAGATAAAAGAGAAACAGGATCTGACATAAGAGAAAGAATTGATTTTATTAATAAGCAGCTAGAAAAAGCTACTACAGAAAAAAATAAAATTCAGCAGACTTTAACAGAGTCTGATATTAGTTTGCAAGAAATACAACAAATTCTTGACGAAGCTATAAAAGACGGATCTCCAATACATAATCAAGCAAAAGCTCAAGCTCAAGTAGAAGGCGCTAAGTCTAGATATGCATTAGAAAATGATCGTTATACTAACTTTGTAAATAACCCTGCAGTATTAAAGAAAGAAGCAGACAACATTACTAATGCTGCTAAAAAAGCTGAAAAAGTAGCTCAAGAAAATAAGAAAAAAGATAAAGCTGCAAAGAAAGCTGAAAAATTAAAAACAAAAACAACTGCAGCTAAACAGCGAGCTAAAAGTGATAAAGTACAAGGTCAAGGTAGCACTGCAGATAACATAAAAGCACAAGAAGATTCTAAAAACAATCTAGATAATATTTTAGATGAAGGTAAAGAAGCGCCTGCTGAAGTTAGAATGGAAGATGAAGGTCCTAGTATAAACGATAAGATTAATCGTTTACTAGACGAAGCTAATCAAGCTAACAATGATGCGATTGAAACTTTCCAAATGATGATGGAAGGTCAGCTTACTGAAGAGCAAAATGCTAAGTTAGAAGCTGCTAAAGCTAATAACGATTTGCTAGCTAAAGAGGCTAAAAATAAAAATACAGAGCAGGAATCTAATACATCAGAAGTATCTGATGCAGCTACAGATGATAAAACAATTGGTGAAAACCCTGAAGGTTCTAGACAAGTTAAAAACTTTAACTACGATAAGAAAAAGAATGGAGCAATTCCATTTGAGCCGCAAAGCGCAGCTACTGAAGAACAAGATAAGAATCAGTTAAACAGAGACACAAGAAGATCTCTTAAAAATGATCCTACAGGTAAAGTAACTATTGCTACTAAACAAGTAGTAGAAGGCTCTACTGCAATGGGATACTTAGCTACTGAATACGAGGCGCAGATTATTGATACTCCTAAAGGTAAAATGTTTGTTAGGAGAACTGCTTCTAAGGATAAAACTAAAGGACTAGTACCTGAAGTAGAATCTCCTAACTTTATACAACCTGGGCAAGAAGTAACTTTACGTGTTGTACAAGAAGGCTCTAAAGGCTTACGGTATGTTTACGATGAGAATGGAAACGCTAAAGAAGTGTCTTGGAAATACTCTGACTTTGTAAATGAAGACGGAACTATAGACTCTAAGAATATTCCAATTGAAATTGTAGCTACAGTACAAGGAGAAGAAAAAGTTATAGGGTATGTGCACGAATCTGATTGGGTTGATGCAGCATTACCATCTGGACAACCTAGAAATGTATTAGAGAATGATGAATTTGCTAATAACTGGGAAAAACAAAAGAATGAAATACGAGCTCTTAGACAAGAGATCATAGATAGAGATGGTAATGTTACCACTACTATAGAATCTGTTAGTACAGGTACTCCATTTCTCAATGTAATGATGAATGAAGATGGTACTGTTAACGGACGTACAGAATGGACAGGTGTAAAAGAACTTATGCCTGGCTGGAGAGAAATACCTCTTGCATTTAGAAGACTAGGTAGCTGGCAAACTAATAAAGATGTGCATGTAGATGAGATCATTGCTAATGATGCTGATTTTTCTGACGGTAGAGTTGGATTAATTTTACCTACAAAAGATCCTAAACAAGTTTTTGTTGCACCTCTATGGACAAAGCCACTAGATAATAGTCAAATAGATACAATCTTTGGGGCTATAATAGCCTTAGAAGAAAATGGAGAAGCTAGCAAAGCTATTACAGATAAGCTAAACTTTACATTTAACAAGTCTAACCCTAAAGCATTGCACACACTGATTAACAGACTTGTGTACACGCAAAGCTTTGAGTTTAACACTGAAAATTCTAACTCTACAATATACTTAGATGTAAACCCTAAGAACAACACTATTATTTTAGCTAGTGAAGGAGGAAGAACTATCTACACTAATAAACCTAACTCTGTACCTAAAAATTTAAAAGATACAGCAGCAAGTGTTAAGAGTATAACAGATCCTACAAACAAAGCAGCTGTTACAGAGTTGTTATCTACACTGTTACCGTCTATAAATATAAATAACGCTAACCAGTCAGGTGGGTATGTAAACGTAAAGCTTAATAGTGATGGTAGTCTTAACGATGCTGTTAACTACGAGAGCTATAACGACTATGCGTTCGAGTTGGTGCAGACAAATATAAATGGTACAAACGGATTCAGCTCTGTTAATGGTAAAACCGAATACGTTTATATTAACCAGCCAGTAATCCAGTTTAGTAAAGATTTTAAAGGAGCTAAACCTGCAGC
>Ga0209716_1001989_pt1 | contig 14112 bp, 7 predicted proteins | sample COGITO_mtgs_1205_FD_184811 | JGI IMG/M metagenome (GOLD analysis project Ga0209716, IMG submission 184811) | Pelagic marine microbial communities from North Sea - COGITO_mtgs_120531 (SPAdes) (version 2) | ecosystem: Environmental > Aquatic > Marine > Epipelagic ...
GATTCTTATAGAGCAGAAATGATTAGACAAGCAAAAAATAAATTAGTTGAAGCAGGTAATGACGAGCCTATTCCTGACGAAACTTATAACAACATACCTACGTGGGATGAAATAGTTACACAAAGGCATCCTAAAATTCGACTTCACCCAACTTCAAATCTTACAAGAGAAGGTTGGGAAGGTTTAACACCAGAAACAAAAGCTTCTCTTATATTGTTATGGGATAAGGCAGGACTTAAAAGACCGTTTTCTTGTCGTAGTTTCTTTAGATCGCAAACTCATCAGGATAGATTATATATAGAAATGCTTGAAAAAGAAGGTAGCGATAATGGTACAGTTGCAAAAACTTCTATGCACACATCTGGTATTGCGGTAGATTTATCGTGGTCAGGGTTTGATCCTTATTCCAAAGAAACAGATGATTTTATTATTGTTGCTAGAAGCTTAGGGTTTAATGGCATCATTCGTTATAACAGTTTTTTACATATAGATCGTAGATCGTACGAAATTAATTTAGATTTCCGTACTATTATAAAATCAAAACTACCAGACCTACAGTCTGAAACTACAAGAGCTCTGGCTCCAATTATGACACCTCGCGGCCCACTACCAACAGACGAATTTTTAGATCAGATTGAAGCTATTTTAAATGAATGATTATAAATAACTATAAAGCATCGGATACCAATCAATGGTTGTAAATTTATTAACGCAGAGACAAAAGAAAATCTCTATATACTCTGACTTCAAGAAGAACCTTGAGGTCAGTCCATTATCGTTAGATTTAACTCTTAATAAAGATGAAGATGCAGTAAAAGAATCAATTATAAACTTATTATTAACTGACCGTGGTGAAAGACTAATGCAGCCAGCACTTGGCGGTAATTTAAGAGCAATGTTATTTGAAAACATAACACCTGGCGTAATGGTAATGATTGAGGATCAAGTAAGAACAACACTCGACTTGTATGAACCAAGAGCAGAGGTTATTGACGTTAATGTAACTTCAAATATCGACGATAACGTTGTTAAGATACAAATTGAATTTTACATATCAAATAATCAACAACCCATATCTGTTGATGTATTTTTAGAGAGGACTCGGTAAATGGCCAAGTTAAACATTTCAGAATTAGATTTTGACGCGGTCAAAACTCAATTTAAACAATATTTACAATCACAGACTCAATTTAAAGATTATAACTTTGAGGGTTCAAACATGTCAGTATTGCTTGACGTGTTGGCATACAATACATACCAAAATAACTTCTATACAAATATGGCAGTTAATGAAATGTTCCTTGACTCTGCCGTATTAAGAAACTCTATTGTTTCGCATGCAAAAGAATTAAACTATTTACCAAGATCTAGGCGATCGGCAAAGGCTATCGTTAAGGTTACGATTACAGACGAGAATGCTGAAGGTCAATCAATTACAATTCCTCAGTACTCGCCTTTCACAACTGTTTATAATGGTGAAAACTTTGAATTTGTAACCAATGAAATGTACGTTGCCAAGAAAACTGCACCAAGAACATTCGTTGCTGAAAACGTTGAAATCTTTGAAGGGCAAATGCTAGCCAGTTTTGAACGTGAAGGTTTCTTTGTTGACGACGATGGCATTTTAAGGGTAACACTTTCAAACGAAAACGCAGACACTGAGTCTATTTCTGTATTCGTTGACGCTGAAGCTACTGAAAACGAAAATGTATTTCTACGTAAGAATGATATTTTTGGTGTAGGACCAACAGATAAAGTATTTTATATTGAACCATACATTGATGGGCGATATACGATTTACTTTGGTAATAATGTATTTGGTTTTCAACCACAAGAATTTGAGGATATTAGAGTACGTTATAGAATTACATCAGGCGTTGAAGGTAATGGAGCGTTTTCTTTCTCACTAGTAACTTCTACAGGTTCGGCGGTAGTTGAAACGATACAGAGCGCAAGCAATGGTGCTGAACGTGAGTCAATGGAAAGTATTAGATACTTTGCTCCAAAATCATTACAGATACAAGAACGTGCAGTAACAACATCTGATTATGAAATCTTATTAAAATCAAACTTCCCTGAAATCCAATCAGTTGCTGCGTACGGCGGTGAGGATTTAGAACCTCCACAGTTTGGTAAGGTTGCGATTTCAATATATCTTGGTCAAAACCAAACGAGTTTATCTACGACGTTATCAAATACTTATATTGAGTATTTAAAAGATAGAAGCCCGTTGGCTATTGAACCTGTATTTGTTCCATCAAAGTTCCTATATGGTTGTACAACAGTCAATGTTACATATAACTCAAAACTTACAAGTAAATCTGAAGGTGACTTAGAGATATTAATAAGAGACGCAATTAAACTCTATAGTGATACTTATTTAGATGACTTTAATACTTTTGCAAGAATTTCCAAAATAACTACATCTATTGATGCTTTAGAAAACGCAATCATTGGTACATCAGTTAGTATTATGCCTTATATTGAGTATTCACCAGCCTTAGGTATTGCTCTTAATCCATCGTTTAAGTTTGAAGCTGCACTTGTTAAGCCATATCCTTTTGACAAATCTGATGGATTTGATAATTATAAACCAGCAATTAAGAGTGGTGTATATACACTCGATGGTACTGACGTATATTTACAAGACGATGGCCGAGGTAATATTCAAGTTATTGCTAACGATATCGCAAACCCTAAAGTTCTCAAACCTATCGTTGGTAGTGTTGATTATAAAACAGGTGAAGTTAACTTAGTAGGGTTTATTGCTAATAGCTTTGTCGGATCAGGTATTAAAATACAGGCCAATACAATATCAAATGATATTAAAGCACCAGCAGGAAGAATATTTGGAATTAAAAATTCTGATGTAACAATTAAACTTACAGGTTCACAAACAAATGCCCGTTAGCAATACCAAAGAAGTAGAAAAGCAAATATCTTTTAAAATCGCGCAACAATTTCCTGCGATTTATAGGGAGAATAATGATGAGCTTGTTTCACTTGTTACTGATTATTATAAATTTTTAGAAACAACTCCTAACCAATCAATATATAATGCAAGAAGGATGTTTGAATACCGCGATATTACTACAACATTATCGAGTATGATTTTATTCTTTCAGAAAAAGTTTTTAGCAGACTTACCTTTATTAGAAGATAGTAGTGTACGGTTAGTTGTTAAAAACATATTGGATTTATATAGACGTAAAGGTTCAGCGTCTAGTGTTATCTTATTCTTTAGAATGTTTTACCAAGAAGATGTTGAAATATTTAATCCTTCTAAATACATTTTAAAACCGTCTACATCTAAGTGGCAGACTGGTAATTATTTACAGATGATACCAAACAATGGATTGTTTTACGATTCAACCGGAGAAAAATATTACGAATATTTTGATTTATTAAGTAAAACAATTGTTGGATCTACATCAAAGGCAACGGCCGCAGTTGATAAAATTAACTTTATTCTTTTAAATAATACTCTTACACCAATTTTATATCTGTCTGATGTAAAGGGTACGTTTAAAAGGTACGACGATATTGTAGCTCGTGTCGATGGTAAAGATGTATCCTTCGGTGTATTAAATGGCTCAGCTTCTGATGTTATTGTTGACCTTGACTTTGGTGGTACCATAGGTAATGAAGTTGGCGATGAAGTTTATATTAAAAGTGATTATGGTGTTGGAGGTGTAGCCCTCGTTACTGACACAGAAGACCAGTTTACAGGCATAGTCGATTATAAAGTAACTGATGGCGGATTTGGATATACGATAGCTAATACAAGACTTGAAGTTTCAAACCAAGTTATTATTTTAAATAATCCAGACTTATCATTTGTTCTATTAGAAAGAATAACTGATAGCGGTGGTAATACGGGAACAGTTATTGGTCAAAATTCTTCAGCCGTTGGTATTAAAATGGATGTTGGCAATACTTTAAATATAGCACGAGATATTTCAACACTAGACAGAACACCAAACATTACGCTCACTGGAATATTTACTATATCTGATAAGAATGACAGTTCACCTGGATTATTATATCCGGATACAAATGATATAACAGATGTTAAGGTCGAGTCTCTTTCTAATATTGAAAATATTTCTTTAATTACTGACCCTATTGCACCATTCCTTGCCGTTACTTTAAACGCGGCAAACTATAATGCTGCCCCTGCGACCCAGCCTATGTCAGGTTTGACAGATCCCGTAACATTAAGTACTGTCATTGAAGACGCTTTTGCCTTGACGCCACTAGAAATTGGAACAATTAATGATTTTGAAAATATTGATCCAGGAATAGATTACTTAAACGATGTGTTTACATTAGTCAGAGACGAAGTAATGATTGCGTTTGACAGATACGAACAGAGATTAATTATAAATCCATTTAGTGCTGCGTTTTCAGTAGGAGATAGTGTTACTCAGCCATCAACAGGTGTATCTGGTATTATAACGGCTATTAATGTTGACAGAGGGTTTATTCAAGTTCGACCATATGCATACTATGGATTTGTAACTGCTGACATTATGCATGAAGGTACATCTTACACAGTTATAGCAACTGAAAGAGATTATTCGTCTGAATTACTTGGCGCAAATGCCGATGTACAATCGCGTACTCAATTTGCTACAGGTAGAATATCTGAAGTAAAAGTTACAAACTCTGGCTTCGGTTATTTAAACGAAGAAATAGTATTCCTTACAAACGAAGCTGGTGAAACATTAGCTAAGGGTCAATTATTTGCAGACTCTCAAGGTATTACCGCAGGGTTCTGGGGAAGTGAAACCTCGCACGTAAATGGTTATAAAGTTGACGGAACATATTATGATAGTTCAAACAGAATACATGATTCTGACTTTTATCAGGAATACTCATATCAAATTAAATCAACTGTTGATTTTGATTCATATAAAGAAACACTTAAACAGAATGTGCACCTAGCAGGTACTAGAATATTTGGTGCATTTGCATATAAAAAGAAACAAGTAGTTGGAGTTACTGCCAAGTTTGGTAGAACGATTAAAAACGATCCATTAATTGGCGGAGATCCAATAGTCGGACCAGATCAAGCACCAACTATTCCACGATATAGTTCAGATAGAACAACAATTACAGTAGACTCAGTTAACTTAAAAGTTGACACAGTTTAATAAATAGATAGAAAAGACTTAGGAGCAAAATAATGGTAAAGCAAACGATTGGCGTTGGATTGGTTGGTAACGATGGTCTCGGCGATCCATTACGAAATGCATTTGTTAAGGTTAACGAAAATTTTACAGAATTATACGACGATGCGTTTGATGGAGCATTTGCTTCATTAACCGGTAGACCAACAAGTTTATTATTCTATGTAAACGATGGCGCAAACAATCAAGTTCTTACAACTGACGGTAATGGAACAATAACGTTTCAAAACGGGTATGGAAACACTGATGTTGATAGTCATTTAAATATAGGCAGTGCAGCCGCAAATCAAGTATTAGCTTGGTCAGGAACTGATTACGAATGGGTTCCTCAAGCGTCAGGATCAGGTAGTGGTGGCGGTTTATCAAATACTGAAGTTATAAGTGTTGTAACTGGTTCAGATTTAGATATGGGTGGTAATAAAGTTTTATTTGGTAACGTATACCAAGCAGAAAATGACTTACCTGCCGCGGGAAGCTATCATGGTATGTTTGCTCACGTACATGGAACTGGTAAAGCATATTACGCTCATGCAGGTGCCTGGGTTCGTTTAGCAGATTATTCCGAAGTTGGTGGAGGAGGCAGTGGTGGTTTATCAACACGAGCTGCTGTATCCGGTACAACTGCCGCGATCGCAAACGGTGTCTCAACCGATATTGATATTGTTGGTCATAAGACATACGCATTAATGACTATTCAAACAAGCCATGCTGCGTGGGTAACACTTTATACAAGTAACTCAGCAAGAGCGGCAGATAATTCTAGACTCGAAACAGAAGATCCTGCAACAGATGCTGGTATCATTGCCGAGGTAATTACTGCAGGTGCCGAAACTGTTATTATTGGGCCTGCAACCATTGGTTATAATTTAGAAAGTACTCCATCTACAAACATACCAGTCAAGGTAAGAAGTAAACATGGATCATCAGTTGCGCATACAGTAACACTTAATGTTTTAAAACTAGAGGCATAACATGCAAAAAGAATGGATTGTTACACTTCATAATAAAGAGGATTTAAATTCCTTTTACGATGACATGGAAAATGAAGGTGGAGCGTTGTACATTCCGGGTCGAGCAGTACCCGTTGTTGATAGAAGAAACATAAGTCGCAATACTCATTATATGTTAACCAATGAAGAAGCGAAAGAATTAAAAAACGATCCTAGAGTCTGGGGCTGTGACTTAGTAGAATTAATTGATTTGACTACCAAACCTCAAGGATGGTCAGTCGTTAATCAAAAGTTTTCAAAAGATTGGAATACAGACGCAACAGATTTTAACTGGGGTTTACTTAGACATTCTGAAGCCGCAAATAGAAGTAACTGGGGAGATAATGGGGTTGCAAATATAAACTCTGATTTAACCGTAACTGCATCAGGTAAAAATGTTGATGTTGTTATCGTTGATGGACATATTGACCCAGCACATCCAGAATTTGCAGCAATTGGAACTGAGACAGATTATTCAAATGGTGCACTTATAAGTGACTCATCTAATGGAGCAGTATTTGATAGACAAATAACAGCTCGTGGTTTAAAGATGGTTGTTGCGGGCGCAGTTGGAGGTCAAACCGCAGTACCTGATATGTGGGCAGAAAAAACTGCCAAAATGGTAACATTGTTAATTGATCCAACATATCCTCTTATTAATGTAGACCATCAAATCAATTTAATTAAAACATTACAAGGCGCTACAGGAACTATACACGCAGGACTTCCTGCCGTTCAAAGAATTGCATACGGTGGTGGTTCTGAATATAGTCCAAACTTTTTAACAGACGCAGGCGCTGCACAGTATGCAGGATACGTAGATTTTTTAGATAACCACGTACATAACGATATGGTTTGGTATGCTAATATTAGCGGGCCAAGCCCGTCGGTTGGTGATAGAGATATTGAAGAACTTGTAGAACATCTTATGCACACAATACATTTGTTTGGTATTATGGGTGCGGTGCCGGGATCTGAAACAGCTGTGAATTGGTTAGCAACTAATAATGTTAATTGGCAAACAACAGAATTGCACCTTGCTATGAAAGAAGCTATTGATGGCGGATTTTTTGATCCGTCTGGTTATGCATCCGATTGGGCAACAGTGGATGAGGCAGCTGAGGTAGCTTATAAAGAATATATGTATTTGATGAACTGGTCAATGTGGGATATGAGTACTTTTTGGGATGGCGGATCACTGTCACCGGAATGGTCTGACTCAGTAAAAACTCCATCTGGAATGTTAACTAATAATCCGAAAGGGTACGCCCTATTTAAATCATATTTTGAACCAGTGTTAAGTAAACCAGACTTTGTTGTTTTAAGAGATATTTTTAGGGATAATGATAACGGTCCTTCATATTATACACCAGCAGCAAACGGTGCTTCAAGAATTAATCAATTTAATTGGTTTTCGTTAACAAGTGCTTTAGGATTTGGATCAAATGGTACATATACATATAATCGTTCAGGTTCATATACAAACGTAGCGGATGAAGCTGATAATAATCATGGCTGCCATTGTGGTGGAACTGTAGCAGGGAATACTCAAGGTTGGGCACGTTCAGCAACAGTTTATAACATTAGTCCATATGGTTCAAACCCAAATAGTTTATCAAGTACAAGGATGTGGGATTACATTAGAGAATGGCATAATACAAAAGCCATTAACCCTACAACTGGTAGACGCAATCCTACTATTACAAACAATAGTTATGGTAGTTCTATACCTGTTGGTTCAGCTGAAGATAATTTTGGTAACATTACAAGTATTACATATAGGGGTACAGAGTTTAGCCCAGGACGAGATTTAACTACAACTGAATTAAGAGCTCGTGGTTGTTATGCTCCATCTTTAGAAATGGATATCCCAAATTGGTTTACTTCACGCCAAGCTGATATGCAAGACGCAATAGATGACGGAATTATTATTGTAGCATCGGCAGGTAATGATAGTTGGAAAACTGTTAACGAATCAGACCAAGATTGGAATAATACATACGAAGTACAATATTATGGATTTGACCAAACATATTATCTTAACCGCGGTACAGGTTCCGGTGCTGGGTTTAATCCGGTTATTAACGTTGGAGCTACATCAAATAATGTTAATGAAGTTAAAGCAACGTTTAGTAACTGCGGTAACCAAGTTGATATTTACGCAGCCGGCGAAGCCATTCAAAGTAGTTTGCACTCAGGTGGTGTAAACGATGCTAGAAATAGTAGTTATCAATTAGGTAAGTATCAAGGAACAAGTATGTCAGGCCCACAAGTGGCAGGTGTTGTTGCTTTGCTTGCAGAGTCTTGGCCTAACCTAACTCAGGAAGAGGCAGAGGATTGGTTACTTAATAACGCAACCATGAATGTCATGTATGACTCTGGTACAGACGATGCGTACGATAGAAATAGTTTACAAGGCGCGGCAAATAAATATCTAAGATGGTATAATCAACGACCAATAGACGGAAACACACTTCCAAAGCAAAATTTTAAAACAAGACCTGCATCTGGGAAAGTTTACCCACGACCTAATATACGTAGAAGAGGTTAGGAAAATGTTTATAAATATTACAAAGAGGCAGGCTAGGTGACATGGCAGAAGTACTTACTACAAAATTAAAAAATGATACAACTAGAATGTTTATGGAAGACATTCAGAACAATGACTTTTATGTATTCGTTTCTTCTGTTACGACAGATACACGCCAAAGTGCGACCAATGCACAGTATAGTAAAAATGAGTTTTTAGAAAATACTGTATTTGGTAAAAAGGTTCTTGGATCTGATACTAAGTTTATGATTAAATATCATCCTTGGCAGAAAGACGCTACTTATGTTCAATACGATGATAGGATTGACTTAGATGGCGAAAAGTTTTATGCCGTAGTAGGACCAAACGATAACGACACTGGTGACTATCGAGTATTTAAATGTTTATATAACAATAACGGCGGGGCTTCATCTGCTCCACCAAATTGGAATGCATTTACAACAGACCAAATATATAGAACAGCTGATAAATACGTATGGAAATTTATGTATGCTATTGAATCAAATGAGTTTGAAGCATATAACGCGATTGGTTATATCCCTTTACCAGTTGAATTTGATGTAAATCCAGACCCATATGCAAATACATCTGCTATTGTATATGGCTCAGAATTATCAGACATCTTTATTCAAAACCCAGTTGATAACAATGGTTATCCTTCATTAGATGGATTTTTAGCAGCGTCACCTTCAAACTCTGGTGATATGTTATTAAGAGCTGCTGGTATTAACCAAATTCAAAATTTTTATTCAGGTATGACAATATATGCTACTAATCCAGACGGCGTATCCTACCTATATACAATTGATACATATGCATATGAGCCAGACACAGGACTTGGAAGAATAAGAGTTGTAGGTACACCTCGAGCTGACGGCGTTTCAAATATCGCAACATTTTCAATTATTCCAACCGTTGAATTACAAGGAGACGGTAGTGGCTAAGACAGAAGTAGTTAACGGACAAATTACAAATATTGTTATCCTTGACCCAGGAAGTGGTTATACTAATTTAACTGCATCGGTCAAAGATCCTGAGTTTGACTTTGCTCCAGAAGATCCTAACTCTGTTGATGTTAGGGTAGAATTAAGACCAGTTCTTTCACCATTCGGCGGCCATGGTTATAACTTCATTGATGAATTATATTGTAGCCATATTCTTTTATATGGATATATTACAGAAACTGATAATAACCAAATCGGTTCAGAAGGAAGTTACTCTAATATCGGTATTGTTAAAAATCCAGAATTTGTAAGTGCTTCAGCCAATACAGCAAATACGCCAGACGTATTTGATAATAGAATTAAAATTGTAACAGAAGACATCTTATATGCTATTGAAGGTGACGTTGTTACTCAATTAGACTCATCAAATAAAATTACATTTACTGGTAAAATACACGAGGTTGATGATACAGCTAACACAGCGTATATTTCAAACTATATGGGTCCATTTGCTAACCAATCAAATAACGATATATCATTTGATCCAACTGCCGCAATTGTTAATTCTACGGGTCAAAGAATTATAATAAATAGTCCACAAGCTAATAATACGATAGAATCAGATTACATCCAAAGAAGTGGGCAAGTATACTTCATGGAAGATTTTGTTCCTCTCGTTCGTACAAGAACCTCACGGGAAGAATACAAATTAGTATTAGAATTTTAAGGAAACATGATAGATGCCTATTAATAAAAATTTAAATATTGCTCCATATTTTGACGATTTTAATATAGAGAAGCAGTTTTATAAAATTCTGTTTAAACCTGCTTACGCTGTCCAAGCTAGAGAGCTTACTCAGTTACAAACCATTCTTCAAAATCAAGTTGAGCAATTTGGCGATAATATTTACCAAGAAGGTAGCATCGTCAAAGGGTGTAACTTTACAAGCTTAGATGGATTACAATATGTTAAATTAACAAACTCAATCCCAGATCCTGAGGCGTATATTCCTGTTATCCAAGATGAAGTAATTAGTGGAACTACAAAGTCTATTGAAACTAAATATGAAATCGTTGGAGACAACACTGGATTGGTAGCTTCAATTATATCTGCTGCCCGAGGTTTTGAAACACGTCCACCAAATCTTAATACATTTTTTATTAATTACTTAAATACAAACGCGTCAGATGTTAAACAATTTGAAGGCGGTGAGGCTTTACAAATCAATAAGTATCGTTATGACGGTTCAACTCTTATTGAAACTCAGCTCAATGTGGCAACAGCACAGGTAACTAATTTACCTGACTCGACTGGTGAATCATTTGGTATTCAAGCCGCGGCTGGTGTTATATTCCAAAAAGGTCATTTCTTATTCGCCGCTGACCAAACTCTTATCGTAGCTCCATATACTAATTTACCTGATGACTTATCAGTTGGTTACGCAGTTACTGAATCAATAATAAGCTCATTACAAGATACAAGTCTATTCGATAATGCAAACGGTTCAGAAAACGAAAACGCGCCAGGTGCCGATAGATTTAAAATGGTTCCAACATTAAGTGTTAAGTCAACTGCTGTTGCTGATATTGATGCAGGGTTCTTTACATTAATCAGATACCAAAATGGATCAGCGGTCACACTCAGAGACGTTGCACAGTTTAATTCTATTAATGAAGAATTAGCTAAACGTACATATGAAACAAATGGCGATTATATCGTCGATGATTTTAAAGTATTAGTAGAGCGAAGAGGATCAGATCTGACGGCGTTAGTTGGAAAAGGTTCAGCTTATATCAAAGGTTATAAAGTTGAAAACAAAGGTTTCCAAGATACTGTAATTTCTGATGTATCAACTTCTACCTTACAGACTAATGAGTCAACATCTCTTAATTATGGATCATATGTTGACGTTACAACTATTGCTGGTACTATCGGATTAAATTACGAAACATTAGAATTACAACGAGCAAACGGTACAAAAATTGGTGAGGCCTTTGCTAAAAATATTACTCCTACAAGACTATACTTATTTGGAGTTAAACTATTATACCCATCATATTCATTTGCCGATGTTGTAAAAATAGTTGGCACAGCTGGTGAAATTACGATACCAGTAGGTTCACAAATCAAAGGTACAAATGATGCACCAATGATATTTGATACGGGCTCAAGAAGCATTAAGGCATTAACTGATTTGGTTATTCCTATTCGCACTCTTGCAACTAGCGTATCAGTTTCAGGTAATGAAATAGTTATTAACGCGGCAAACGGAAACGAAGACTTTGCGGTTGACCAAAGTGATATAGTTGTTGTAGACGCATCTAATACTCGTATCAATGTTTTAAATTCAGTAACATCATTAAATAATTCAGTTCTTACAATTAGTTTAGACCCTGCAGATAATTCAGATCCTGTAGCAGACGTTTACTATAATAAAAGAATATTTAATAATACAGATGTAACAGCATATAATAAATCATTAGTTAATCCATATATTAAATTTACATATGCTACTAATAAATCTCAATATAGTTTAGGTTTCCCTGATGTATATAGTATTACAAGTATTGAAGACGTTAATGGCGATGACTATACTGATAGCTTTAGATTAAATACAAACCAAAAAGATAATTTTTATGACATATCATTTATAGAACTTATCCCAGGTCGACCAGTACCAGCAGCAGGTACATGTACAGTACGACTCAAGGTATTTAAAATTAGTGGTTCTCAAACCGGTTCAAATTTCTTTACTGTTGCAAGTTATCCAATTGATGATGCAACAGCAATTTTACCTTCTGAAAAAATACGAACATCAGACATGGGTATATTTAAATCAACCACAGGCACAACATATAGGCTCAGAGAGTGTATTGACTTTAGACCATATGCTGACCTTGGAGCAGGCGCAAGTTACACAGCGTTGACACCAGGCGCCGCCTCAGTTATTTCTGCTAATGTTGGGGCTTCACAGCCAACCTTTAGTGCCAATGATTACGTTATACCACAAATTAATGGTGATGTATCATCTAATGTTGAAACTTGGAACTCTCGTATTGATGCAATTATTATTGACTCATATGGTAAAGTTACCACCGTTCAAGGTAAGGAAGAAACATTCCCTTCACCTCCAAAGGTTGGTTCGGACCAATTCCTAGTTGCTCATATTACAATTCCAGGATATCCAGCATTATCACCAGCAGAAGCGCTTAATCAAAGTAAATCATATTATGCGGTAACATCTAAACCAGCTGGTACAAAAACATACACTATGGATGATATTTCAGATGTTGAAAAACGAGTAGAAAATTTAGAGTATTATGTTAGCTTAAGTCAGCTTGAACAAGAAACTCAAAATATGAATATCGTTGACGAAAATGGTTTAACAAGGTTTAAAAATGGTATCCTAGTAGATCCATTTAATGATACTAATATTTCTAATTTGGAAAACCCTAACTTTAATGCGGCAATTAGAGGTGATACAAAAACTCTTACTCCTGCGTTAAGAACATTCCCATTAGACTTAAAATATAAATCAACTTCATCGGCGTCAATATTCCCAACAACGAATGATGCAGATGTAGCTTCTATTGTAAGAAACGATAATAAGACTGTGTTGTCACAAACATATGCCACCAACTTTAGAAACTGTGTATCAAACTATTGGTCATATGACGGTGTTGGTCAATTATCACCAGACCACGATATGGCTCACGATGTAGAAACTAATCCAATGAGATTAGACATTGATATAGCCACACCATTTAATAACTTTGTTGATGATTTACAAGCATTCATTCCAATGACTCGTGATGTAGTCACAGGTACAAATAGAATACGTAGAAATATTAGAAATAATATTTGGCAAGATATTACATCAACTACAACAACGAATACGTCTCTTAGTACTGGATCATCTCAACAAAATACTGCGGTCGGTGATTTTGTATCTGATATTCAATTTGAACCGTACATGAGAGCAAGAGACCTTAAAATTTATATGTCAGGTTTACGTCCTAACACTCAACATTATTTCTTCTTTGATAAAGTTAAGGTAGATAATAAAGTACGTCCTGGAACTACCGAGGCAACAAGAGCAAGAGATGTTGAGAAATTTGGCGAACTAAATGCTCCAGTTACTACCGATGCTAATGGTGTATTAAGAGCCGTGTTTGAATTACCGTCAGGTACATTCTTTGTTGGTGAAAGACAATTAACGGTAGTTGATGTTGATACATATAGTAACATTGACTCTGCAAAAACATCACGTGGAGATTTATCATATAATGCATATAACATTAATATTGATAAAGTTAGTTTAACATCATCAGTAAGAATGCCTGAAACTTCAATTATACGATCGTCAACCACTCGAACAGTTGTTGGTAGACCATTTGCAATTGACCCTCTTGCTCAAACATTCTTTATTAAAGAA
>Ga0209716_1002006_pt1 | contig 14024 bp, 18 predicted proteins | sample COGITO_mtgs_1205_FD_184811 | JGI IMG/M metagenome (GOLD analysis project Ga0209716, IMG submission 184811) | Pelagic marine microbial communities from North Sea - COGITO_mtgs_120531 (SPAdes) (version 2) | ecosystem: Environmental > Aquatic > Marine > Epipelagic ...
GATTTGATAATGCAAATGAAGCTTACGAGTTTCTGTTAAATCAAACCATAGAACACGGTGAAGATTTTGATGATACTAAAGCTATATTTAATTGTGGTTTTTACATTATGAATCCACAAAAAAATCATATTACAAACAAAGAACGTAAATGGAGTTTAAAGTACGCAGAAGCTGAATGGCAGTGGTATTTATCAGGCGATCCAAGCATTAATAAGCTAGGAGAGCTATACGGTAAAATACCTCCTATATGGGAAAAGATGGCTGACAGCAAAGGCAATGTAAGATCTAATTATGGTTGGCAATGGAAACGTAATGCTCAAATAGATTATGTTACAGCTAAGCTTAAGACAAACCCTAAGACTAGACACGCAGCAATAAGTATATTTGATGGCAAAGAATTTGATACATATCGTAATGACACACCGTGTACGTACGCAGTTCAGTTTACAATCATTGACGATAAGCTTTGTATGTCTGTCTATATGCGTTCTAATGACATCTGGTACGGTTTCTGCAACGATCAGTATCAATTCTCATCATTACAAAAAATGGTTGCAGACAGACTGAATTTAGAAATTGGTTGGTACTACCATCATGCACACAACATGCACTTATATAACAATAAACTTTAAAACTTATGTATTATTTATACCACATACCAGGTAAAAAGATCGGCGTGACGCGTGATCTTAATACCAGAGTCACCCTTATACAAGGTTATAAGGAGAATGAGTATGAAGTTCTTGAACAGTCAGACGATATAGATTATATATCAGACCGTGAAATAGAACTTCAAAAGTCTTATGGCTATAAAGTCGACAGACAATCTTATAAAAATCTAATCAACAAAAACAATAAAATGAAAATCAACGCTACAGAGCAGACCTCAACATTCCCATGTCCATTAAACAAGCTGAAAGGCCAACTAATGGACAATTTAGACTTAACTTGGAAAACATCCCATGGGGAATTTACAGTAACTACAGCAATCATTCCTTGGATAATGTCTAACGCTAGAACGTCTATGTTTAATGACAACAGATGCTATATATATAACAAAGCTTTATTAGAAAGCATCAATGTTACTACCGAAAACTGTGTTACAAAATCTAAAGACTGTGAGAGATTTGATCTTATAAGACAGTGGGCTCAAGAAAGAGGTATATATGACAAAGGCAATTCGCACACGCAATATGTCAAGCTTATGGAAGAAGCGGGTGAGTTGGCTCAAGGTTTACTTAAGAAAGACGGTTACGAGATTAAAGACGCTATTGGTGACATGGTCGTTGTATTAACAAATCTAGCTGCGTTAGAAGGTATGCAAATTGAAAACTGTATTGATTCAGCTTATGATGAAATCAAAAGCCGTAAGGGCAAAATGACTAATGGAACATTTGTAAAACAAACACTGTAATGAAGATAAACACTAAAGATGAAATAGTACTATCAGTACTTAAGAAAATGGATCAACGTAGTATTATCGGTCAAGAAAAGTACGGAGCTACTATGATGCAAGAGATTGTTGGTCAAGAAAAAGATCTTAATAGGTTTTTAATTGATGTACAAGAAGAGTTAATGGATGCTTTATTATATATTGAAGCTGCTAAGCGTTGCTTGTCAGATGAAATTGAAGAGTCTATGATCGCCCGTATGAACGTTATTGGGCAAAACGGTAACGAAGGCACACATTATGAAGAGGCAACCTTATAAAAAGAAGTCTAAAAAGCGTGGACCTGTTGTATCAAAGAAAGTTACCTACGACGGTATCAACTTTGCATCAGGTCTTGAGCGCTATATGTACATGGCTTTAAAAAAAGCCGGTATAAAATCTAAGTACGAAGGAGAAACGTTTGTTTTATTAAATGGTTTTCATTTTGATAATCAAGTTTATGAACGTCAAGCCAATGGCAAGGGTGAGTATAAAAATAGAGGCGAGAAAAGGATCTTACCTATTAAATACACACCGGATTTCATTGGCGATGACTTTATAATAGAAACAAAAGGTCGAGCTAACGAATCATTTCCAATGCGATGGAAATTGTTCAAGCAGTTAGTTAAGAATCAGTTTCCTGGTACAACATTATACAAACCACAAAATCATAAAGAATGCGACGAGACAGTAAGCATAATCCTTTCGAAGCAAAAAGGATAGCTAGACAGAAGTATGCCGAGCGCCAGATTGATAAGTTTGTCAAATGGAGTTGGGAAATACGAGGTAAAGTTAAATACAGCGAATTAGTAGATTTACAAGAACAATATAATATAAAAGTTTATGGATAAAAATGAAAAGAAAATAGCTTGGTCTATTGAAATAGGGTTTTACCCTGGTATACTATTAGGAATTAGATCATATCCTGAAGAGGATCAAACAACTCATGTGTTATATTTACCGTTTGTAGATTTAGCGTTAACGGTTTATAGGTAATGCAGCAAGATATAGAGACACAATTCCATACGATAGACCTGTTTATACGGTCTATCTTGGACGATATGCGTAAAGTATCAATGTCTACAAAAAAAGCTGATACGATGGCTTATATTGATGCCTGGAAGACTGAATTAACAACAATACAACACATAATGGATATATAATGGGATTATTTGACGAAAGAATAGCATACAAACCTTTTGAGTACCCTGAGTACTACACAGAAGGTTGGCTAAAACAAGCTCAAGCATTTTGGTTACACACTGAAATCTCTATGCAGAGCGATATTAAAGATTGGAATGAAAAACTTAACGAAAAAGAAAAGCACCTTGTTGGAAACATCTTGCTCGGGTTTGCTCAAACAGAATGCGCAGTGTCGGACTATTGGACTCAAAAAGTCGTTGGCTGGTTTCCAAAGCACGAAATCCGCCAGATGGCAATGATGTTTGGATCACAAGAAACAATTCACGCTGTTGCTTACAGCTATTTAAATGAAACCTTAAAACTAGAAGATTATGAAGCGTTTTTGCATGAACCTGCTACCGCACAGAGATTTGATAATTTGGTTGCTTATGACGGTACAAGTAATGTTGGTATTGGTAAGTCTCTTGCCGTATTTTCTGCTTTCGCTGAGGGCGTTAGTTTGTATTCAGCTTTTGCTGTACTTTATAGTTTCCAGCTTCGTAATTTACTTAAGGGTATTGGACAACAAATGAAATGGTCAGTAAGAGATGAATCTCTTCACAGTAAAATGGGTTGTAAGTTATTCCGCGATATGTGTATCGAAGATAGTCAATTACTGCATTTATGTCGAGAAGATATAATAAAAGCTGCAGATACCATGATTAAATTAGAAGTAAGCTATATTGATAAGATGTTTGAAATGGGTGACATTGAAGGCATTGCAGCAAACGATTTAAAACACTTTATAAAGAAAAGAACAAATGAAAAACTTGTGGAACTTGGTTACATCGACCTTGGATCGTATTTTGCGTATGACATTAAAGCAGCAGCTAATCTTGATTGGTTCTATCATCTTACCGGGGGCGTCACTCATACTGATTTTTTCGCGACTAGGCCGACAGATTATTCAAAAGCTGGCGAAGGAGAAGACTTTGAAGACATTTGGTAATATAGGATTAACTAACAGAGAATTAAAAGAAGATTTAGAATGAAAGAAAATTTAGTAGATAAAGCTTGGACGTGCGATTGTGGAGCTTTAAACTCATATTCAAACGCATGTTGCGCTAAATGTAAAAAATAAAAAATGAAAGGACAAAAACAAAGTAGAACAGATTTATTAGAGAAAAAGATCGATGCACTTATTAAGGTTGTACAGCAGCTATTAGATGAGAATGCATATTTAAAGGATCTAGCAGTAGGTACTTTAGAAACAATTAAACTCATGGACGATTATGAAGACGCAATTGAAAAGCTTAAAGAAAAAGTGGCTGAAGAGTCTAGTAAAGCAGCGGAAGCTGACGCCGGTTGAAAGACTGGCAAATAGATTAGGATATATGGGGACGGCATTTATGATGATGTCTCCCCATTTATTACCTGATAAAATAGGAGTGTTTACATACGTGCTTGCAGGTACATTATCAATACCTCAAGTGTTTGTGGCAAAACAATGGAACTTAGTAGCAGTAAATTTAAACGTAGCAATAGCCTACACGATATTATATTTATCATGAAAGACACACTAGCTAGAAGCGTAGAGTTGTTAACAGATTTAGCAGAGCTTCAAAATGGTCCTCCACTTGTTACATATGAAAAACAATGGAACACAACAATGGAAGAAGTTTGGGATTTTATTAATGCCTTTAACAAATCGAGAAAAAAATAACAAGTAACAATACTATTTAAAATATGTGGAATGAAAAGTGGATTAAAGGAGAAGATTACCCTTCGTGGGGTAATACAGACGTATACAAGAAGACTATATCCGGGGGATATTTATATAGAGGAGAAAGTCCTCGTGAAGCATACCAGAGAGTCAGTAAGACGGTTGCTTATAGGCTTCATAAACCAGAAATGGCTGAAACGTTTTTTAGTTACATCTGGAACGGCTGGTTGTGCCTTGCTAGCCCTGTGCTATCCAACACTGGTACTGACCGGGGTTTGCCTATCAGTTGCTTTGGCATTGATGTGGCTGATTCTATACAGGATATTGGACAAAAGAATTTAGAAATGATGCTACTCGCTAAGCACGGCGGTGGAGTAGGTATCGGTATTAATCAAATTAGACCCGCTGGCGCAACAATAACAGGTAATGGAACATCAGACGGAGTTGTACCTTTTTGTAAAATCTATGATTCAACAATACTCGCGACTAATCAAGGATCAGTCAGAAGAGGAGCTGCATCGGTTAACATCAATATTGAACACAATGACTTTGAAGAATGGCTTGAAATTAGAGAGCCTAAAGGAGATGTCAACAGACAATCACTTAATCTACATCAGTGCGCAGTTGTGGGTGACAAGTTTATGCGACGCCTTGAACAAGGAGATGCAGATGCTAGATCTAAATGGAGTAAATTGCTTAGAAAACGAAAAGCAACTGGAGAGCCGTACATTATGTTTAAAGGAAATGTTAACAAATCAAATCCAAAAGCATATAAAGAAAACGGATTAAAAGTACATATGACTAACATATGTTCAGAAATCACATTACACACCGATGAAAACCACAGCTTTGTCTGTTGCTTATCATCATTAAACTTAGCAAAATATGACGAATGGAAAGACACTAATCTTATTTATGACGCCACTTTCTTTCTTGACGGTGTTATGGAAGAATTTATTCAAAGGGCGAAAGGATTACGCGGATTCGAGAATTCTGTACGATCTGCACAAAAAGGGAGAGCATTGGGACTGGGTGTCCTCGGATGGCATACATATCTCCAGGAAAAGGGTATTCCTTTCGAAGGTTTATTATCTCAGTTTGAGACTAGGAAAATATTTTCCCAAATTAAAATCGAAAGTGAAAGAGCTTCCATGGCTCTTGCTGAGACTTATGGTGAGCCTCTGTGGTGTGTTGGTACTGGGTATCGCAATACTCATTTGCGTGCTGTTGCTCCCACTGTTAGCAATAGTAAGCTTAGTGGGAACGTATCCGCAGGAATAGAACCTTGGGCTGCTAATGTATTTACTGAGCAATCAGCTAAGGGTACATTTATTAGAAAGAATCCTACGTTAGTTAAACTATTAAGAAAACACAAACTAAACAATGAAGAAATCTGGAGCAAGATCTTGGCTGACGGCGGTTCTGTGCAAGATATCGATCAGCTTGATGCTGTTACTATGGGGCATGACATACCAGCAAAAGAGGTATTTAAAACTTTTAAGGAGATTAATCAACTAGAGTTAGTTAATCAAGCTGGACTGAGACAGCAATATGTAGATCAGTCAGTTAGTTTAAATTTAGCTTTTCCTTCTGAAGCAACACCTAAGTGGCTTAATAAAGTTCACTTTGAAGCTTGGAAGAAAGGTGTTAAAACCTTGTACTACACTCGAACAGAGAGTGTTCTGCGAGGTGATATTGCAGCCACGGCAATGAATGAAGATTGTTTGGCTTGTGATGGGTAAAATCAAAAAAGGGCTCTCGTTATGAGGGCCCTTTCTGGTTACAGGAACTATTAGGTATGGTACGCCTATTTATCTTGTTCCTTTTTTATTCTTCTTTTAATCTTATTACATAACTATTTCCTTTTTCATCTTTTTTAGTTTTGCTAAAAGTTTGACCAGACTCTTGCTTGCCTGTCGATTTTTCTAAATCATCTTCATCTACATAAGAACCTTCTTTGTATTTATTAGGCACCATATACCTTTTGGTTTTAACTATTCCAAGATCTACTTCATCTGGATTTAACGGCGACTTAGCGCTGAATTGTTGTTGAAATGGTGAACTCATTTTTTTATATTTTTTTTATTTTTCTCCACATTTTTTACTAGGATCACCGACTTGTCTCCAGTCTTGCTTCACCCAGTCTTTTAGGTTTTTGCTAGCTGTACCAGTGACATTACTTTTACTAGATCTTTTGTACTTACCTTTAGCCGCAGCGGACTTCTTGGCGTTTATAACTTTTTGTTTTTCTTCAGCACTCATACTAGCGATTTTAGCTTTAGGTAAGCATACTTTACTAGTTCCACCACCTTTAGTACCTTTTAAAAAAGGAGGGTCTATTGAAAAAGCCATTAGCACTTACCTTTTTTCTGTTGCTTTGAAGCCCACATATTTGCATAAGCAGATGGATATACATCGAATTTCTTTTTAGCAGCTGCTTTGCAACCCGCTGAAAGTTTTAAATCAAGAGGTGAACCCATATCATCGATATGCTTATCAATTTCTTTTGACTGCTTTAAGTGCATTTTAGAAGCACCAGCTAGCTCCTTCACTATCTCTTCTAATCTTCCTTTTTTTAATCTTGCCATTATTTCCACATGTTAGTTATGTTATTGTATTCTTTTTTAGCGTCAAAACTAGGACACGCTTTACTAGCGAAGTCTCTATGACCGTATATTACAGCCTCTGGATGCGCTATTTTAAAAAACTCTAGCATATCTACCAAAGCTTCTTTTTGCTCTTCAGTTCTTGTATCTTTAGGTTTAAAATTAACCTTATCGATACCACCCACATAAGCAATGCCTATAGAGTTTTTATTTTGACCTTTACAATGAGCACCTTGTGTGTTTAAGGATCTTCCCTCATGCACTGTGCCATCTAAATAAACTAAGAAATGATATCCAATATCAGACCAACCTCTATCTAAATGCCATCTTCTTACATCTTCTACAGTGGTATGTCTACCTTCAGGAGTTGCTGTACAATGAACAATAACCTTGTCAACGTTTTTCATTACTTATTTGGTTGCTTTTCGTCAGCCATTGAACTTTTCTTTTTTGTAATAAAATTTTGTTGCTCAGCGTCGTCTGTAGACTTTAGTTTAACCTTGTAATCAGTACTCTCATTGCAATGATATTCTGTTTTCTCTTTTTTATACTCTTCTGCGCCACCTTTTTTCTTAAGGTAACCTTCTTTCATTTTAGCCCAACCTGTTGCGCATTTATCTTGTCTGAATGGTGAATTTGATCTCATATTTATTTTTTAGATTTATTTTTACTACAAAAACTTTTAGCAGCTGCAACGCTACCAAAGCCCCATTTTTTTAAAGCCATAGCTTTCTTTGTTGGTTCTCCTTTAGCATCTTTCATAGCGCCTGCCATACCTGCAAATCTACATGCAAATGAAACTCTACGTTTTCCTGTGCCTGAGGTTTGTCTTGATCCTAATTTCTTACCTGTTTCAGATGTATAATCCTTACGCATCTTTCTATTCTGCTTTTCGTAAGCTGCTTCTTTAATTTGAAACGGTGATTGTTTATTCATCTTTTTCTTTTTTAAGTTCAATCCATTTGTGAATTGTATACCCTATGGTTACCATAAGTAAAAATATTTTTAACCCCATTTCAAGCTTTGTAAATGTTGTAACCCCTAACGCGCCAGCGTTCATAGCGTAAAGTTTAATGTCTGATATGCTCATTGTTTATTTTTTCATAAGTTCTAGTATTTTTTCAACTCTGTTTTTTTCGTATCTTAAAGCTCTTATTTCTTTTTTAGACAGTCCAAACTTAAGTAATGTTTTTACTTGGTCAGGTTTGTTTTCATCTTTAATAGAATCAAACTGTCTTCTAAGTCTAGCTTCTGCACTTACGGTTTTTACTTTAGGCTTTGGAGTTGGTTTAGGTTTTGCAACTGGTGTGGGTTTAGTTTCTTCTTTTATCTCTTCTTTAACTTCAGCTTCTTTTTTAGGTTCAGCCTCTGCATTTTGTAATTCTATTATCTTTTCAACTCTGTTTTGTTCTTTACCTAAAGCTTTTATTTCTTTTTTAGACAAACCTAAATCTAATAGCATATCAACTTGCTCTTTAGTTTTAGTTAATTTTTTCATGTCATCAATTTCTTTGACTTTCTCTTCTTCAGGAGTTAAAACTTTAGCCGCATCAAAACCTCCGTAATAACCAAGACCTACGTCCCAAGTGGACCAACCAAGACCTAAAGCAACTTTCTGCCAAAGCGCAGACTCTTCATTTACTATGCCTCTTACATTGTTTATTTTCTTTGCTACTCTATCAAGAGGTACGTTAGTAAGACCAGTCACTACTTGAGCTCCTGCTAAATAAGACGGGTTATCTAAGCTAAAACCTTTCTCTTTCATATCTTTCTTGTTCCAGCTAAAACTTCTAAGACCACCTCTTATTTTTTGAACCTTAGATCCAAGCGGTGGAGAGAAGTTTAATAAATCAAATACAGCTTCGTCATACTCAGGTCTTTTCTTAGCATGTTGTTTACCTAGCTCCATCAAAGTACTTTTAAGTGCTAAAACAGCTGCGCCGCCAATACCTAATCCTTTAAGCTGCGAATCAATCATACCGTTTGCTACTCTAGAAATCTTTTCATTTTTCTTAGCATCTTCGTCTTCATCATCTTCACCAAACCCTAAAGCAAACACCGCTTGCTGTAAGGAATTAAATATTAAATTCTGAATAGCACCGTAGTAAACTATCTTAGATACATTTGTTCTCCAGTCACCACGACCATTTATAAGATCTTGAGCAGATCTTTTTTGTATACGAGCATATTGCATCGGCGTATTTGCCCAAGCTAATATGACACGACCAGCGGCTGATGCTTGCTGCGCGCTAATTCTGTTTGGATTACTTGACTGCTGACTTTCTTCTGCTATCTGTCTAAAATCAGAGAACGCTTGTGCTTCCGCTGCCTTCTGTTCCATGCCTTTAGCTAATAAAGCTTTCACTCTGTTTCTATAAAAAGTAGAACCACCAGTTGCAATAGCAAAGCTATCCGCAAATCTAGTCATCACAAAACCTTTACTAAGTAAAAATGCTATAGCTGATTTAACTTTGTTACCTGAATCTCTTACAGCATCTGCAATTTCAGATTCACTTACGTTAATCTTAAGACCGTTTCTACGTTCAACTAAGTAGTCAGAATTCATAAGAGTCATAAAGTCAGACCAGAATTGTTTTTGATTTGCAAAAGCTGCACCTGCTTTTACTATATTATTATCACCCCAGTTTATGAAGTTTACCGCAGAGATGGTCTGTAATAACGCGGAACGTGTATTAAGGAACATTACAGCACCAACAGAGTTGTTTAACCAATCTAGTATGCCGTCTGTGGCTCTATTGCCTCCTGGTGGTCTGTTACTACCTGACTTCATTCTACGAAGAGAATCTTCCATGGCTTCACGCCATCTAGTTCCATACGCAGCTTCCATTTTGTTAATATTATCTTCAGAGAATATAATATCTACGTTCTCTCTCCATTCTTGCTGGTATTCAGCTCGGTTAACTTTGTTAATATCATTTATGATATCACTAGTAATATTACCACCTAGCCAGTCTTTACCTGGTTTTGGGTAAGGTTTACCTTTTTGTATCTTAATTAATTCATTGGCAAATACTCTAAGCTCAGGATCGTTCTGTACAAAGTCATTTAATTCTTTAATATCTTTCTTAGAAAGTCCTGGTATATCCATACCTTGAGCTGTCCATATAGCTGTTCGTACAGCGTGAGAATATGTAAATCCTCCGATACCTGTTGGTACGCTTAAGCTCGTAGGTAAGCTTTTTAGTTCTGTCTTTAAAGCTTTAAAATCATTTGCCGCAGATATCTTAGCTTGCGTTACAGCTGACTCAGCTCTATCATAAGGATCTAATAAGTTAGCTTTTAGAAACGCCATTTGAGCATCACCTTTTTTACCTTTACCTAGCATCTTATATAATAACCCTGTAAAATCTTCAGCAGAAGGTGGAATAAAGAAATTAAACTTACCTTTGTTAGCGCCAACTGTTTTAGCTCTAGCTGCAGAGTAGTTTTTATAAGTTTCAATACCAGATGAATCCTCGATCATATCATTTACGATAGTATCAAAGGTTTGTCTTTTACTAGCTTTTGCTAATTGAACTTTAGACTTAACATCGATTTGACTAAGCACATCTTTAACTGCTTTAACATTTTTAACAGCATCATCTGCAAAGTAAAAATCGTTATACCCTTCAGCTGCTTTACCCATAATCCAACCCGCTTTAGCTTCAGCAGTACCGTCGCCTAAACCTGTTATGTTTTTCAAAGGTATATCAATGCCGTTAGCTTTCATAAAAGCCTGGATAGGTCCATCAGCGTTTTGAGGTCTCGCTGTAAGTATAAACACGTCTTCAGTTCCTCTAACATCTGCTATTTTTTTAGCTACCTCAAACAAAGGCCCTTTTTTACCTTCAACTACTTTGCTAAATTCAGAGAAGTCAAATTCAGCACCTTTAGATTCAAGATCTGAAGCTTGCTGAGCAAACTGCGTAGCGTTTATTTGAGTAGTAGAACCATCAGGCATGTTAACAATAACCATGCTTTTTGATTTAGCCAATGTGTCGTCAAAATCAAACACTCTAATTTTCTTAATAGGTTGATCTAGTTTTCTACCGTTTGCTAAAGCTTTATCAGTTTTTTCTAAAGCGTTTATAGCTGTTTGTACAGTTATAGGTCTGTCGTATTTTATAGCGTCAGGAATTAAATCGCTATCACGTTTTGAAGCCATTGACTTTCCTGGTACCAAAGGTAGAGATGCTTTTATTTCACTCGCAACATCTAAGTCTGGATTTTTTAAACCCTCTAATATAGCTTCGTTTTGAATACTAGAAGCCTGTACCTTTTCATTAGCATTATACTTATTGTATACTTTTGGATCGATACCAAATCCGCTTTCTTCAGCTATAGTTTTACCTGTTAAAGGATTTACTAAAGTTTGAAGATCTATTCCAGCCGCAGCTAGCCTAGATATTGGATTGTCAAATATAGTTTGACCATCAACGGTTGTTGAAGCTAGCTTAGCTTGATCTATTTTAGTGTCGTCTGATTTTGAAAGCTGTGTTTGGTAGTAGTTTTTTCTAATAGCGTCCATAGCAGGCTTTGCCGCGTTGTTTTTTATGGCTAATATGACGCTTGCGCCTACTACAGAAGCGGGAGGATTATGCTCCTCTCTATACTTCTTGCCAGTTTTATCACTTTTCTTTCCATTTAAAGCGTAAAGAAAATTATTAGAAACATATCTAAATGGAGCTGCTATTTTTATTAAACCACTAGTCGCTTGATATCCTTGCGTTATTATAGTAGCAGCTATCTCCATTGGCATACCATCAGCTACAGCGTTAGATAACTGAGTAACAACTGCGTCTAATACATTCATGTTAATTTCAGACTGAGCAGCTCTTTTATTTAGCCACTCCTTAGTTATTTTAGTGTCTATACCTGGAGGTAATCCGTTTTTAACAGCTTTAAACTTACTATCTCTAGTGTTTTTTTCTGCTGCTAGTTTAGCTTTTATATAAGCAGGATCTGTTGCGCCGTAGTATAATCTACCTCTTGATGCAACTAAAGTAACCCCTTGACCAAATTTTTTGTTTATAGCCTCCAAAGTTGGCTGATTAAACATTTTTTTACCGTCTTTATTTAGCTTCTGCTCACCGCTATCAGTTTCTACGCGAGTTCCTAGGATTTTTTCTCCATTAGATAAATCATAGTATACGTCTCCGTTGCTAGATCTTGATCTAACCGCTCCAGATGAAGCGAAAGAACCTGCTAGAAAAGTGTTTAAATCAAGCTTGAATTTCTCTATAGCGTCTTGGAAGCTTTTTTGTTTTTCAACTCTGTTAGAGTCATTAATGCTAACGCCACCAACTTTCATTATACCTAAGGCTTGGTTAATGTTTTTAGCTTGAGATATTTCTTTAAACAAGTTTTCTAACTTAGGAGACATTTCAGTTTCCGTGGTTATACGCTTGCTAGCCATAGATTTACTCTTGCCAGCGGCGACATCTTGCTTAACTTCTAAGCTTATATCTGTGTCAGATCTTACAATTTCATTTGTGACTAATTTACCGTATAAGCTAGCAATACCTTTTAAAGCTTGAGCTTGCGGTGATCTAGCATCAAAACCTTCAGCTTTCTTACCTTCAACAATACCAAATGTTTCTAAGAAATCAGCTTTACTAATTCCTTTGTTTAATTTAAACGGAGCAAGTCCAGCTCCTTTACCTAATCTAGCTTGTTTAGTATAAAAAGCATTAAGTAATCCTTTTGGCACGCCAGTAGATGTGCCTAAGAGCTTGTCTGTTGCAGCTTCTACCACCGCCCCTTCAGGTAATATCTTTAATAGTTTATCTGCGTTCTTATTGACAAATTGCTGGATAGCTGTAGCATCACCTTTTGATAAGTTAGCTGTAGCTACTGTAAGTTTTTTAACTGGTATACCAATTTCAGCTGCAATAATCTCAGGAGCTAAGTCACCAAGTTTTTTAAATGTTAGATTTTTAGGATCGATGCCTTTAATCTTCTCTTGTACTTGCTCTTTAATCTTAGTTACAGCTTCGCTAGAAATAAACGAGCTTGGTTTTATTTTTCTAGTAACAGGTTTAGCAGTAACTTCAGTTGTTACTTCTTCCGCCATAATGCCTTTAGCTTCTGTAACGTCCTCAGTAAATGTTTCACCTAAGACTCTTTGAGAAGCTTCAATAGCTCTAGCTGGTAAAAACTTATTTATATAAGCGGCTAGTGGCACACCTGATTCTGGCTTGTATTCTTTTATTAAATCAAATATTCCACGCTTACCTGTTTCAATTTCGTCTGTTAAAAGTTGACGATCAAAGTTAGGTGCTTCACTTCTTTTTTCTACTATTCTACTTACTATAGGCTTAAATTGTTCTATAATATCAAAAGCTCCAGCTTCACCCTGTGTGTCGTATATTTCTTGTACTTTAGTAGATGCTATAACGCCTGTATCTTTTTTACTTTCTTTAGTTACTACTTCTGTAATCTCAGCCTCTATATCAGTTGGAGCTTTTATGTCTACTTTAGCACCCTCGACAGCTGCTTTTTCAAGACCTTTAGAAAGACCTTTACCTTTTTGTATACTTCTATTATAATCTCTAACGAAGTTTAATACATCTTTTCCAGTTTTAAACTTAACATTTAAACCCATCGCGCTTAAAGCTCTACGTATAAAGTCACCTATTTTAGTTGTAGCTTTTTCGTTAAAAACAATATCACCACTTTCTAATCCTTCACTAGCAAGAGTTAAAACCTCTTCCATAGTATCTGCTTTAGATATATCAGCGTCTTCAACATACTGATTAAATCTATCTAAAAACTTAGAACTAGTGAATGTTATGTCTTTACTATTTTTTAATTCTTCTAAAAGAGATGTACCTAAAGCTATCGCAGCTTCAGGTTTATTTTTAACAGTTTCAAACAAAACAGCATGACCAACCTCGTGTTGAGCGGTTGTCATAACATTGTCTTGAGCTGCAGATTCTTTGTTTAGAATTATAATTCTTTTGCCATCAGGCATTACTACAAATGTACCGTAGTCTTCAGAGCTTTTAGTATCAATATTTCCACCCTGCTCTTTTAAAGTTTCTATAGCAGAAGCTACGTCAGCTTCGTTTTCAAAAGTCTCAAAGCCAGTTCCAATCTGTTCAGCTACAGCTTTAGCTCCTTTTTCTACTTTAGCGGTTTTATC
>Ga0209716_1002007_pt1 | contig 14023 bp, 20 predicted proteins | sample COGITO_mtgs_1205_FD_184811 | JGI IMG/M metagenome (GOLD analysis project Ga0209716, IMG submission 184811) | Pelagic marine microbial communities from North Sea - COGITO_mtgs_120531 (SPAdes) (version 2) | ecosystem: Environmental > Aquatic > Marine > Epipelagic ...
TAAACAGTGTACAAGTTTACCTTCTACTAAGTGCTTATCAGTTTTAATATCACGATCCTGTAGTATATAATCTTTATAGAATAACCACGGTGAAAATAATAATTTATTAAGAGAAGAATAACTAAACGCAAAATTTTTATTTGCATAAAACTTTTCTTCTTTATCTAAGTTTTTAATCATTTGATATAATTTTATTAGTTAATTCCTTTGTAATAAACAATGAATCTAAATTTATTTTGAAAACATCTGCGTTTTCACCAACTAAGCTATCTAATAATGTACGGTATAGCTTTTCTTTAGTTTTATTTACTGCATATTCTGTAAGTTTTTTATTTTTATCAAGAAGCATAATATAATTATTAAACGCACGTATAGAACTATCATTATGATTACCATCATATTCTTTCATTCTGTTTCTAAATGCTTTTACATTTACTGTATTCCAATTCCTTGTATTTTTTAAGCATTCATAGTTCCAGTAATAAATTCCTGATACAACATCATATGATTTATCAATATTACAGTTAGCTAGCATTTCTAAAGCTAAACTTCTGTCATCAATACTTTGGCTTTTTGACATAAGTTCTATACTATCATATTCTTTTGTTTCCAAAATAGCCAATCCTTCATCAATAATATTACATACATCAGAGTCTAATATAACTTGAGCAGAAGAACTAAGTAAAGCAATGTAGTCTTTTTGATTTTCTTTATTTAAAGTGAAAGACCTACGTAGACATTCATCTTTTTTAATGCTTACCTCATTATAAATTTTATCTCGTATTACCATACCAGCTGTTCTTACGGTTTGATTATAGCCTGAGTATCTATATGAAGGAGTTAACATAAAATTTATCATACAGTCATGAGGTACATCATCAATTAAACTTTTTATTTTATTTAAAGCACAATCACTTAGTAAATTCTCATCTTTAAAATACTTAAATACTTTAAACGCAGAGGAAAAAGGAATGCATGTGTTCCATTCTCCATGACCTATAAGCTTAGATAAAAAATTTAAAGAAGTAATATGAATGTCTGCTTTCTTTGAATTTCTTATGATAGTGCAATTAAACTTTTCTTTTATTAAGTCTACTTTTTGTCTAGGTAAACTTAAATTTGGATATCTATATAGTTTTTTATCTTGAAGGGATACTGAATTGAAATTAAAAAGTTTATTAAAACCTAAACTTTTAAAATCATCTTCTTTAAGTTCCCAATTATTAGAAGAGATTAGCCATATTTTTTCTGAGTCTTCATATGATATATCATCAGCAAAAAGTGATAACGCACCATCAGAAAAATTTTCAAGATTTATTTTTACGTTATATATATTTTTCATAATTTTATTTTAAATAATTTTGATATTCTTTTTTTATACATACTTTAAATGTATAAAAGCGTCTATTGTAAATTAATATTTCTTCTCTTGCAATTGGTTCTAAATACTTAAAAGATTCTTTGCATAGTTTATCATTCCTTTCTAACCACAATATCATTTCTTCAGCATTTTTTCTCATAAATAATCTAAATTTAGACTCATTAATCCAATATTTAAGATCTTTATCTAATCTTTTTGCATGTAGTATATCACCACATTCCCTAGAAAGTTTCCATATTAAATGATGTTTATTATTATAATTTATGGTAGGTATAACTTTAATAGCTAATGCCTTATCATCTTTATTAGAATTTACTTGTTCAATAAGATCTTCTACTAACTGATCATCAAGAGTTATTTTATTTGCAGAGCCTTGCAATACTGTTTCAGGATCTATAACACTTACACTTTTTGAATCAATAATATAAGCCAGATTAACGGCCATGCCGGTCAACATATATGTATTATATAAAGAATCATCAATATTTAAACTATAGTATGAGAAACCTTGAGTAAGATATTTAGTTACTAGAACTGATAAACCTGAATTATAAATTGCTATTTTCTTAAAATCTGTATCTGTACTTACACATTTAGCTGTTTCATAGTTCCATAATTTATTCATCATTAAAGTAGAAGGTATATTATCTCCATTTTCTAATGTACATTTAAATATACCTTCATGTCCTATAATTAGATCTGCTTTTCTATAGTCATTTATTACAATTATATTATTTTCTTTAAGAGCTGCTTTTAATCTATCTTGAGATACATTACACTTAGGTAAAATAAAAGCTTTCTTTTTATTTATAAACGTAGTCACATCTTCAGTTGGTACTGTTAATATGCTTTGTATTTTTTCATAAGCTTCAGCATTTTGAGTACATAATACTTTATTTACTTGTACTGAAGTAGAAAGGACACCGTAAATGGTGTCACTTTCTAATCCAAAGTACTTTAAAGCATCAGCATCAAAATCTTGATAAACTGATTTATTTGCCATAATTTTATTTCATTGTCATTTTAACAATCTCAGGGATCATCATTAATTTATTAAACTTCTTTTTGTTACCATTAAAGATTGTACGTACAATTAAATACTTAAGATCATTAGTAAAATAATCCTCAGTGCATAATGCTTTAAGCCTATCAGTAATCTTTTGTACTATTTTATTCTCATTAGAGTACACAATAGCATAATTACCTAATCTTGTAGCCAATGTTGATGCAATATCTGCACGGTAATTGTCATCTTTACCAATACAACTTCTAAGCTCTCCCAGTATGTAAGATTCACTATCATGAGTTAGTAAATCTTTAGGTGTCACTAGTTTATCAAGTTTGTTATTAATAAAAGTTGTAAACATAGAAGCAAAAGTATCACCAACAGAACCTTCTCCAATCATTTGAATTAGTGATAGATTATCTTCAAATTTATCAAAGCTTGAAATTGAATTGAAAAATGTAGTAATAGATCTTGCATTTGTTTCTTGTGTTACAAGCTCTGGATGAAGCAACAAGAAATTAATACATCTAGTATCAATACCAGCACCTTCTGCCCACTGTGCCCACACATTAACATCAAACTTAAGATTTGCGGTTACATATCTAGTCTTCTGTGCACTATCTACACTGTTAACCATATAGTCTCCGTTATCCGGGTTTGCTGTTAAAATTATATGCCAATCTTTTGGTAGAGTCCATGAAATATAAGTTTGTCTATCAATCAACTCCATTACAGCTTGAATAAACCTTGTGTCTGCACGGTTCCAATCATCTAATAATAAGATACCACCAGCTTTTGCATCAGCAATCCATTCAGGTGCACAATAAGACATTCTATTCTTACCAGTCATCTTAAATCCTTGCTTTAGATACTCTTGTACTGCAAGTTCATCAACCCATTGACCAATTTTTTTTGTAACTGTTTGGTTTAAGCTTGCTAAACTATTTCCAGCTGCTCTTTGTGTAGCTGTAACCATGGAAATGTTATCTTGTTGCTTTACAGCCACTTTCTTTTCCTTATACATTTGAAACTGCCTTACTGGAAAACCAACTAAGTCACCTAATTCTTCTATTTGTGCAAGATTTAACTTTACAAATTTCAATTCATTTTCCTTAGCAAGTTCTACTATAGTAGAAGTTTTACCAATACCAGATTCACCTACAACTTCTACAGATACAGGACTTTTACCTGACTCTTGTAAGTATCTGTTGTTTGTTATTATATGATTTATAAATCCTTTTAATTCTGTTGCATTTAAATTTACTTGTGCCATTTTAATTTAATTTTATTAATTTTTATTTATAATTCTGCTGTAAAACTACAAGATCCTTGATCCTTAATACTTTTTAATATTTTCCTACCTAAATGATAATCATTGTATTCAGAAATTTCTTCTGACTTTAGAGGTGGTAGACCTGCTTTACTAATATATTGATGAAAATCAAGTGTATCATCATCTAAAGTTTGATGATCATTATCTAAGTTAAATAAATCATAATATGTTATAAGAGCTAGCTTGTGATCTTTAAATGAATCTTCTATGCTATGAAGTTCAGTTTCAAGAACTTCTAAATCACTTTTATCAAAGTAATAATTTAAAGTATCTGGCACTCCAACTACTCCAAATCTATCAGCAACATTACTTGCTTGAGATCCAAAAGCAAACTTCCCATAAATATCACCTTCATAATATCTTCCCATCTTAATTTAATTTTATTACTTGTCCTGGTAAACTATTGTTTATAGTAGAAATACTGCTTAATACCCATAAAGTATTTTTAGGGCAATCATCAGGATTACTTGCTTCACCATCTGTTAAATATACTAGAGCTGTATAAACCCCTCTCTTTTCATTAAAGTGGTCAATTACTGGTTGAAAACTTGTTCCACCACGACCGTGTATTTCCCAATCTTTTTTTGGATTAAATTCTATTACACTTCTTAAACTTGTATCACACTGTGCAATTGTAATCTTATGACCTGTTTTATGCATATGTGCTAATTCACTAAAGAATTCCTTTAGCTCATCATTGTTTACAGATCCGCTTGTGTCAACACCAACTAGTATATGATTCTTAAATTTAATCTTAAGTCCAGGACTACCAGAATAACGTTTATTATACTTACGTCTTAGTTTCTTAGTATAAACTATACTAGAATTACCTACAAATCTTCTTAGGTAACCTTTCCAATCAAATTTAGCTGGTTCAATATGCCTTAATCTTTCAATTAAATCAGAAAGTTCACCAGGAATAGAGCCTTGTCTCTTTTCTGTTTGCTCAGCTGATTCTTTTAATTGATGCTCTATTTGTTTTTGCATCAATTTCTTATCAGCTTCTGGTAAGCTATCAAATTCTTCCCATGTACTATGACAATATTGTGATTCACCATCCATTTGATCCATTAAATTATCCAAAGAGGGTGATGTTCCATCTTCCTGAGCTTGTTCTAAAATCTCATAGTACTTTTTAGTACCTGCTTTAATAGGAAGCTTTAGCTCTGGAAAACTTGATAATAATAAACCACCATCAGGCAATTTACTTTCCAGTATGTACTGGTTGATCTCTAAATCAGCAGCTATATTAAATAACTTGTGATTAGAATATAAGTCTCTTAGTAATAAGTGACCAAATGCAATATGCAATAGCTCATGCTTTATTAATCCAAACCTATGATCCTCACTAAGTTCATTAAAAAACTCTGGGTTTATAGTTAATTGCATACCAATACCTTTTTTACTTACTCCTGCCGTAGAAATACGTTTACTGTATTGTTTATTGATACCAATTAAAAAGAGCCCGTAAAAAGGCTCTGTGAATATTAACTTTTTGGTTGCTCTTGCAACCTGATCTTGTATGTTTACCATACTATATTAAATTTAATATCATCTAAAAATTTATAATGCATTATGTTAGTAATTGTTGATGTTAATTCTTTAGTAAATTGTTTTGTAAATATTTTAATGATTTCAGAATCATGTGAATAATGATCTTTAATTGTATTATATAGATTATCCCAGCATATATCATTTATTTCTATAGGGCTACCAAAACGCTTATTTATATCTAATCTATTTTTATAATGAGAAAATTTATCCATCAAAAATATATCTTGGTGTTCATCTAATATTCTTTCTCTTGTATATTCATTAGATATTTTAATTAACATTAGTATGTATATTGGATCTAAGTTTATACTTTTTATATTTTTTAACCCAATACTTATGTCATCTTCATGAGATGCGTTTAATAATTCTTTTAAATTTTTAAAATCTGAAACTTTGAATTCTTTTACCATAATTTTTTAATTAATCTATATCATGTAAATAACATTTCATTTGAATAATTCTTTTCTTGTACAACTAGTCTATTGTATGATAAATCATAACTTTGTTTATAAACATCAATATACATTGAAGCATAAGAGCCTTTGTTATTAACCAAATCACCAGCTGTATCTATTTTACTATCAATTATATCTATTGCTAATTGCATAAGTATGTTCTCATCACTATTTTTAATTTTTGATGATATATAATAACTTATATTACTTTTCTTATTCTTACTTTTGTATCTATAAATTACATCATCTATATCACCACTATCTCCGGAGCCTGAAAAAGTTATTTCAACTTCACTTACTCCTAGATCTTTTAGTTTTGCTATTAGAAGAACTTGTTTCAATCTTTTTTGTATTTCCTGATCTTTCATTATCTTTTAAACTATTTTCTTTTAATATTTCTATCCATACACCCGGCTTTTCTTTATCATAACTGTATTGTTCAAATGCAGGTAAAATAAATTCTGCATTGTCATCTTCAATCCACCCTGCTTTAACCATATCATCTTGCACAGTTTGTGCAGGGTTGATATAATCAAATTTATGGCGACTGCCTCTAACAAATGTAAAAGATATTTTTGCTGGTAATGTATGTTTAGCTAGTTCAGCTTTAAAATCATCAGCATATTTTGCATAATAATCTTTAGCAATCTTTCTATAGTTCATTACAGCTTTACTAGCTATAAAGTATTTACCTGTCCATCTACGGCCATTCTTACTACTTGGTACTGATCCTGGTATAAACCATTTTTTATTTTCCATATTATTGTTTTAATGCCAATTTTAATAAAGGTTTTAAATGAGCATGAACTTTTTCAAAACCATGTTCTTTCATAGCATCTGATATATCCTTACTTATAGTAGGTACAAACCCATGAATATTATATCTATCATGATAAACTTTTACAGCTTTCTTGCCTGCATCATCATTATCAAATACTGTAATTACTTTTTCATATTTATTCTTAAAGTTTTGAATAATATGAGGTTTAATGATAGTATTTTCTGAATCAGGACTAATTACATCAATATTGTAACCAATACTTTTAAGGCACATTGCATCTTTAAGTGATGAGCATATAACTAAGTATGGTTTGTTATATGATAGCTGATCTTTACCTTGTAGGTAAGATTTAACTTTGCAGAATTTGTACTTTTTGTTAAAAGGTTGATATATCTTGTATACATCATTATCTTTATCAAAGTAACCATAGCCACACTTAGGGTTTATTGTAAGTGATTCTATTTTGTCTGACTCATCTTTAATTAAATTATAATATTCAATTGGATTGACGTTATATTCAGTTAATAATGTTTTTCCTATTCTAAAGCTTAACCAAAAGTCTTTATCAAGCTTAGTCCATTGTCTTTTTTTTATAAAGTCAACTTTCCATCTATTTATAGATTTAACTGTTTTATTTATAGCTTGTGATGATTTATTATATTTATTATAATCTGAAGTCAGTTTTGTTATAGCATTATTAACATCTAAGTTAAACATAAACTTTATTAAGTCAATTTTACTACCACCCTTACCTGTTGAAAAGTCTTTAAATTTATATTGCATTATAGATTGATCTACATATATGCAAAAACTCGGTGTCTTTTCCATAGGATTAAATATTGATTTGATCTTTATATCTTGACCAATCAATAGTTCAGGTAAATTTAGGTAATGTTCAAAAACCCAAGTACTGGGTACATTTTCCCATTTATCTATAAAATTTTTAGTATTAAACATAAAATTAATATATTAAAAAAGTGGGCTCAAAATTAATTGAACCCACTTAAATTAATTTATAATATTACAGTTCAAAATCAGATCCTGAAGTAGAACTTGGTTCAAAACTATTAACAACAGTAGGTTCTTTTTTAATAAAAGGTCTAAAATGATTGCTGTCAGTTTTATCAAAAACTGTAAGGTTAGAATCTTGTACATCAAGAGCTTCTAAAGGAATGCCCATTCTATTCCTTTTTGGTAAAAATAAATCATTATTTACATAACCTTCTCTATTTTCCCATTCTCTTGCTCCAAGACATGCGTTTATATAGCCTGTATTAGAACAAATAATTGAAGCTTTACTCATAAAATCTTCTATAGTAGAAGCCTCAATAGCATCTAGTTCTTCTCTTTTATTAACAGTTTCTGATAAAAATATCATTGCCTTTAAGACTTCATTATCACGGCTAATCTCATTGCCATTAGGTAATGTAGTATCTTTAAATGGATAAGGAGAGAACCTTACTCTACCAACTTGACCTTCAAAACGTGGTCCACTTGGATTATTAACATCTTTTAAAAAGCCATTAAAATCACCATCCATAGGCTCACTTTCTACATGAAGTGTAATGTTGTATGCATCCATATCATATGGAGTTTGATCAAATGTAATAGAATTGATCTTAATTTTTTGATTGCCTGTTCCAATTACTGGTTTAGCTTTGCCTGTTCCAGCAGACATGTCTTTAGTGTTTAACATAATTTAGTTTATTAATTAATTAATTATTTATTGTACTTATCAATACAATCTTTTACAAATTGAAGATCATTAGGAATAAATAAATCTTCAAACATACCCATTGGTGATTTACATGTGTTTTCTCCTGAGTTTTGAGTTTCAAAACCGTATTGGAGTACACCATCATCATTTTTATTTACTTTACCAAAAAGAACTATAGAAAACAAACCTTCTAGAGTAAGAGTATTATCAATCATCTTACCTATTGTTTTTGCTTTGATTTTTCTATTACCATTTATATCAGTGGAATCTTCTGAGTGAGTCAAGAAAAATATATTTAAATCATCTCTTAGATCTTTAGGCAACTTAGCAACTTGAGCTAAGTTAGCTGCAATCTGAGTAAATTTATCATAACCTTTTTCATTGGCTCTATCAAAATATTCAAAAGAACTCATATATTGCCAATCATCAATTACAATGTTTTTTATATGATCCATTTTGTCATTTACATGCCTCATTGCTTTAATGATACCAGGTGCAGTAGCTGTAGATGTCAAGTTTCCTTTTGGATTATCTTTGGATATCTGACTGTACATGCCCTTCCAACCTTTAAACGGTAGAGGTTTGTTGGCTATATTTATAATAAAAGTCTCTTTTGGGTTTAATGTTCTGATTGAAGTAGACTTTCCTGTACCTGAATCAGCAATAACTAATACGCTGTTTGCCATGATTTATTTATTAAATTTATTGATTACTTTGGTTAATGTGATTAATGTTTGATTGATCTCTTCAAGTTTATCTACAAGAACAGTGGTTGATCCTCCATCAGGATTTGGCAAATCAAATAACGTTTTACTTATATCCGATACAAATTTAGGTTCTTTTATAATAGATTTTTCTCTAGAAGTTATATCATTAATAACTTTTAATTCATTTACTGGAACCATGTGTCTTTGAAATCCTGAGTTACTTGTAATTAATTCATATTCAGATTTCCAGTGCGGATTATACTTAAGTAAATATAGAGTCCTCTTTGGATCTTCAGAATCATAATCAATACTTACAAATTCTGTATATACATCTATTTCTTTTTCAAGCTCACTTGGAAAGAAACTTATGTATAGTTCATCTTTACCAGATGGTCTGTATGCCATCTTAGGAATATATAATGCATTTATCTTACCTTCTGTTTGAAAGTAATCTTCATGCTGTTCTTTTAACTTTGCAACTTTAAGTTTGCGTTCTGAGGGTGTTAATCCCATATTATTGTTATTTAGTTATAAATTCATTAATGTTACCTTCTATCCTGTTGTCCAGGCGTTTGCATTTCTTCTATTTTCATTTGTTCAAACTTAGCTTTAAAGAAACTCATTCTTGCATCACCATTTCTTGCTTTAAGAAAATGTAATACAAGGGTTCTATCATTTTCAATGATATATCTATCTGGACCATAGAACCTAATCTTTTGTTTAGCTGGTCTATTAATACCAATTAACATATCAGCATGTTGTAGCATAGCATCTGAACCAAAAATATCTGACTCAAGTATATAATTACCATATTTACCATCAATGGCTCTGTCAGGACTATCTATATTCCTATTTAACTGTGATAAAGCAATAAACAGCACAGGATAATCTCTTTTACATTGTGTAAAGAACTCACCTAATTCAAATAACATATCTAATGTATTATTTTGATAAGGAGCTCTTTTTACTAACATAGTATGATCAAGAGTTACCATGGTCTTTGCACCTTTATGTAAATTCATATAACTATCTATCTGATCACGCATCTGATTAACAGTCATTGGTGTACTTATTATATCTACCGGATTTTTAACTCTCTCTTTTGCATACTGATGGCATTTATTTAAAGTATCTGTAGTTAGTATACTACCTGCACTACATAACTCTTTATATGTTTTACCTGTAATAGAACTAAATTCTCTAATTGCTGAAGTTCTACCAACCATTTCAAATTGAAATTCTAATACTCTAAACTTATCATGAGGATTTAATGCAAAAGACTCTCTTATAATTTGATCTTTTATTAGTGTCTTACCTGAACCAGGTCTACCACCAATGACAGTAAGTGTATTCCACTCTAAACCATCAGTAGCAGCATCATTAAATTTAGGCCAAGGAGTATATATTGACTTCTCTTCACCAGTAGATCTAGCATACATATATTTCAGTGCATCATTGAAGGCTGTATATTGGCCCACCCATGCTGATGTTGGTTTACTCATACTACGTTTTCTTTAAAGTGTTCATCTTCTGTACTTACACCATCTACTATCATATCACAGTAATCAGCTAATGTAGAGTGCTTTACCCTGTGTTTATCTTGCTTACATATAAAGTATTGACTTGTCTGCATATACATATATTCTGCATCTCTATACTCATTAACATACATTCTAGTAGCTTCATGTATTTGATCCCATGAGTGATCATATGTTTCAAAAAACCATTTAAATGCTTCTCCTAAGGCTTTAACATTATTTCTTGCTGGTTTTCCACTTGGTAGCTTTCTAGCTGGAAATACTTCTCTATAGTTATTTATCTTTTCAGCAAAATTTTTACCCATCAATTGAATATCAGTTTTTTTCTTTGCTTTTATAAAGTAACTATCAAGTCTAGCACATATTGCTTTTGATTGACTTGTCATTATATATTTTTTATCTTTTAATTCAAGAAATCCTTTATTAACTAAGCTAACTTTATCTTTCTGATCTAGTAAAGGCAAAGATACTTTTTGCTTCATGCTAAATAATATTAAACTTTCATTAGGAGTTAGATTTGCTTTTATTATTTTCTGGAATAGATCCCACATAGTTTTTTAATTTTTTTAAAGTGCTACTATAAGCTGATAAAATTAAAGCATCATTTGTAGAAAATGCATCTTTAATTGCTGTACATGAGTAAATGACTGACGCATGGTGTCTTTTTAAAAACTTACCTACGTCTACTTTAGTATGACCAGCGTTTACAGCTAAAAAGCACATTACTTGAACGTATATAGTAAAACGTCTAGTTTTAAGTCTATAACTTAAATGTTCAATATTTATAAAATCTGGATTATTTTCATGTAATGCAGATAAAGCGGCATCATGAAAAACTTTAATAGATATTATTGACTGATTTTTTAAAGGGGTATAAATATACAGTTTTACACCATATAAATTATAAAAAGTATCTTTAAAGTTTTTAATTGTTTTCTCTTTATCTGTTAATTTATTTTCTACCACCATTGTATTATTCTTTCAGATCTATCTACTAATATTTTATTTGCTTTGTTAAAGACATCATTTGAATCCCATAAACCACCTCTATATGCTGCTGATGCTGGGTGTGCACATTTAAGGATCGTGCAATTTGGTAATAATGTCTGCCATGACTCCGCTTTTTTACCCATAAGTATAAATATAGTATTAGGGTTATATTTATTTATGCTACTAAATATATATTCTGTAAACATTTTCCATATAGAGTAATGAGAACCAATTTTATTAATCTCACAGGTAAATGCTGTATTAATTAATAAAACACCTTGGTTAGACCAACGTCTTAAATCATTATTATAACCTTCATGTTTACCATATAAACTTTTAAAAATATATTGCAGTGACTTTTCTGTTTTACCTTTTTTACTACAGCTAAATGCAATTCCGTCAGCTACACCTAATTGTGGGTATGGATCTTGACCTACTATGACAACTTTAAGATCTTCATAAGGGCATTCATAAAAACCATTAAATATATCTTTAAACTTAGGTGTAAAGCGTTTACCTTCATTTACATTATTAACTAAAGTATTTATAATCTTATCAAAAGCTTCACTATTAATATAAGGTAAGAGTATGTTACTCCAACTACTATTTTTTATATTATCATTTAAGTCAGACTTTAATAAATCTGTATCTATTTCAATTTTTTTCATTATATTAGCTTATATTTGTTTAATTTAAATTAATTATTATGGGCAAGGAAGAATTTGTAACTTATGATGAATGGGATTATAAAGATATAATAAAAGATATAGAGCTATCTACAGTATTTATTACGTCTTTACAAAACATAATTCAAGACATGATCTATTCTGAAAACAGAATGGAAACAGTTGGTGATACTTTTAAAAAGTTTGATAAAATAAAAGATAACCATAATAGTGGTGAGCCAGATGCAATGAAAGATATAGAATTAGATAATTGGGAAAAACAAATCTATACACTATTCTCAATACTGCAGGTTTTAAAGATTAAAGCTTATGAACAAAAATTAAATAAGCCAACTAAAACAACTGCTACTATGAAAGATCTAAAAGAAATCAGCAAACTCATGATGGAAGGAAGTGATAAAGTTCAAGAAAAACTAGAGGAAATAGCAAGCAAAACAACTTTAGCGTAACTGCATACCATTAAAGTCACCTATTTCTATGCATGATTGTATGGCTAGATTTAACTCATCTTTATCACAGTCAGCAAATGATTTACAGTATTCTTGCTTATCTTTAACAAAGCATAAACCTGAAGATCTCTTAACTTGTATTTTAGCTTCTTCAAAAGTATAACCAATCTCTTGTGCTATTTCTCTAATCATTGCATGTAAGCGTGCTAATTGAGGATTACTACCTTTAACACCGCTTACACCAATAAATATTTCTAATTTAGAATTATCTTGAAGCTGTTCAAAAAACTTTCTATACTTTGTTCCCATTGCCTTAATAGGAAAGTATAGTTTGCCATCTTTAACACTAGCTTTCACAAATAAATTATCCTTCATATAAAAGACAATATAAGTAAAATAATAAATGCAGTTATAATACTGGATATTAACATAAGCTTAGAGTCAGGTACAGTTTCAAGATAGTTATCTTTAATAATAGGATTTGAAGCTTTGTTTTTTATAGATCCTTCTAAATTAATTAGAGATAAAGCTTTTATATCAGACAATCTAGCTATTGCATTATCAATATTACTTTTATTTTTACCTTTATATTTTACATTAATATCTGATAAATAACTTACATTATTTAGATGTTCTATTGCTTTTTCAGCTGAAGCATGTATTAATATACTTTGGTTTTGTGTTTTCATTTTAATTATTTAGTGATTATCTAATACTATTTCCTCAAAATCTAAGTCAAGTATATGAGTTACATCTACAATAACACTATTACCTGATCTGTTTTTAAGAAGTGACCAAACATTTATTATTTCTATTGCTGGCCCATAACCTGGAGTACCAGGATCACCATTTAAATTAAATATTTCATCTGGTTCTCCTTCTTCATATGTGTAGTCTATAAGCAATCTAGTTTCACCAATATTATATTCTAATGTAAGAATATAAGGGCTAGTATAATGCTTTAAAGAGTTGTACATATACTCTTCTTGTTTTTTAATAAATAAATCTTTCATTTTACCCATAATTTTACTTTTTTAATGGATTATAATAACTAACTTTTGATTGATCAAATCCTTTAACTGCATCAGAAACCCACTTTTCATCTTGCGTTCCTTTATACATCAATATGTGACACACTGCTGTTTCATTTGGATTTAATCTTAACAATCTTCCTATTCTTTGAGCTGTTTTTCTCTCATTACCATATGCATGCATAATAATACCAGATTTTAAATTAGGTATTGATACTCCTTCTGATAGTTGTAAGACACAAGATAACTTATCAATCCTACCATCAGAAAATAACTCAAGATTATCTTCTGATTTAGAGTTTTTAGAATGGTAACTATGTTTGCATATTCTATCTGCTTGCTTTTGAGTGTTAGCAAATACTATACACTTTGAACTTACATTATTTAATATGGTT
>Ga0209716_1002008_pt1 | contig 14012 bp, 8 predicted proteins | sample COGITO_mtgs_1205_FD_184811 | JGI IMG/M metagenome (GOLD analysis project Ga0209716, IMG submission 184811) | Pelagic marine microbial communities from North Sea - COGITO_mtgs_120531 (SPAdes) (version 2) | ecosystem: Environmental > Aquatic > Marine > Epipelagic ...
ACCTGAAGAGTAGTTGATGGCAAGCGCGAGATTTGCTCTCTCTGTTCATTAATGTCCCACCAACGCACTTCGATAGGAGGTAGGGTTATTTCGCCGGACTGGTTTGGAACCAAGGCAAAAGACTCTATCCTCGTTGAAGTTAAACCTTCACTAGAGAGAGATTGATCGAGCTGAGGCTGGTCTGGATAGACACGATAATCTGAGCTCTGGAGTACCTCCAAGGGCGTAATTTGAGCACTACTAAGTCCTTTAGCGGTGATGGTAACTGTGCGTGTAATGGGCTCGCCAACCGTAGCATTCTCTAGATCGCCACTCCAGCGTTGCTCTAAGCTAACTTTGCTACTCGGCATCCAACCTAGCCCGGCAGTTTGACTTGGCGGAGCCTCAATATTCACTTGCACGGACTCGGTGTCACGAATAACTTGATTGCCACGATTATTGAAGACACCAAATTGACTCCGAGTATTTACCTCATAGGCGCCAAAACGCAGACTTGGAATCTCTAACTGCCCAGCAGATTGCGGAAACACTGCATACTTTACCTCCAACACCAAATAAGTTCTGCCGTTCAGCACCTTCTGATAGGTCGTATCACCTAGACGATGAAGCAGGGCGTTGGCTATTTTTAGCTCAGAGAGACTGTAATCTCTCAAGTTAATTGAGGTATAAAGGCGGTGAGTTAAGATAATTTGCTGGTTAACATAAACAGTATCGTTATCCACCAGAGTTTCGGTGTATATGGGCTGCGTACCTGGGTTTGCTGCAGTTGGGTTTGCAGGTGCTGCTCGCACCCGTAGCTCCAAAGCATTACTGATATCACCTTTGAAACTAATCGATGGAATTAATAATATTCCTGCTCTCTTGGGACGCAGCTGTATTGTCCAGGCGGTAAATGATTCAGTTTTGCCATTAACATTGCTGTAACTTTGTTGGCGGTTATTAGATAAGACATCAAAGTCGTTGGATAAAGGCTTAAAGTCTGGTTCGCCGGTAAATACTTGGCCGTCATAACGTATTTCTAACCTAAGGGTCTCGTTACTATCCAACACGGAACGGTCAACTTTTGCTGTTAAGTTAGCCCAGCTTAGTGACGTTAATAGGGCTAAAATACCTAAACTCACAACTCGGATAGTTATTTTAAAATAGTTACTCATTTACCAGCGCTCTTCGTTAGTGGGCGGTCTTCGGTTCTGACTACGTTGCCGCGCTTGGTGGCGAAATTTAGCACGAAGGAGACCGCCAGGATCATCGGGGATGCGTCGAAGTATGCGTTCAATCGCTTCTTGTTCCTGTTTTTCTTCATCACTCAACTCTTCAACAGAAACCTCTTCTTTTTGTTCTTCCTCTGTTGCGGCTTCATTTTTGTCCTCAGGCTTATCTTGCTCAGGCTGGGCAGGATCTTCATTAGATTCGTTTTGTTGATCCTGATTTTGTTGTTCTTGGTCCTGATCTTTTTGTTCTTGACTCTGCTGGTCCTGATCTTGCTGTTCTTGGCTCTGTTGGTCCTGATCTTGTTGTTCCTGGCTCTGCTGGTCTTGATCTTGTTGTTCTTGGCTCTGCTGGTCCTGATCTTGTTGTTCTTGATTCTGTTGGTCCTGATCTTGTTGATCCTTCAGCTGCTCAACCAGATCTAGATTAAACCTGGCATCTTCCATTTTAGGCTCTTTGCTCAGAGCATTATTGTATGCCTCAATAGCTCCTTCGAGATCCCCTGCTTTTGCCAGTGCATTACCGTGATTGTAGTCTCCCATCGCGCTATCATCTTGGGAGAAATCTGCTATTGCTTGATCAAAGTCTCCGGCTTTGAAGGCAGCGCTGCCACGCCAGCGAGAATCTTCAAATAGATCTTTAGCGGCCTCATAGTTCTCCGCCTTCATCTCTTCTGAGGCTTGCTGATCGGGAGTTTGCCATAAGTCTTGCCATTCTAAAGCCTCAACTGGCTGAGCAATGAACAGCAGTGGGGCAATTAAAATTACCACGACTGACCCTTTCCTAAAGCTGAGTAGCAACACAGGCAGCAACAAGAGTACCAACCAGTAACCTTGATCATCCCATAGATCGAAAGAACGATCTGTTTCTCGTGTGCTATTTGTGAGCAGTGAGTCCATGCCAGCCAGAAGATTATCTATATCTCGATCATCGGCGCTTAGCGTTTGATAGCATCCCATAGATCGAAAGAACGATCTGTTTCTCGTGTACTATTTGTGAGCAGTGAGTCCATGCCAGCCAGAAGATTATCTATATCTCGATCATCGGCGCTTAGCGTTTGATAGGAACCACCATTGTTGGCAGCAATTTTTCTTAGGGTTCCTACGTTCAGTTTTGCGACGATAACATTGCCTGCCTTCTTGATAAAACCACCTGCAAAACTAGGAATCGGAGCACCATCAGTTGTGCCTACACCGAGTATAGAAAGCCTGTAGTTACCTTCACCTGAAATAATTGGCGCAATATTACTCAGTGCAGATTTATCAATACCATCAGTGATTAGCAGAATATCGGCTTGCTGGTAGCCTCCACTCACAGCTAAGTCTATGGCGCTTGCCAAGCCTTCCTCCACATTACTGCCAGTTTCTGGCATTAGATTTGGTTCAAGTACGGGGACCATGCTCATGATGGTATTGCTATCCTCGGTCAGAGGAGACACGGTATGTGAATCTCCACCATAAACAATCAATCCAATCACACCCTCGGTTCTTCGAGTGAGGATATCGATCAGTTTGTAGCGGGCTCTGACTAAACGATTTGGCGAAATATCTTCTGCTAACATTGAAGGAGAAAGATCTAGAACTACCACCAACGCGGAGTCTTGCTTATGCACAGGTTGAGGTAACTGTTGCCAGGCTGGACCTGCAAGGCCCAGACAGCAAAATATCCAAGCTGAGATCATAAATGCCACAAGCCAGGGACCGCTTAAGGCGTGCTTTCCTCCTGAGCCTTGAAGTAGAAAAGGTAAAAGCTCTGGGTTGATAATAGTTTCCCAGTTGCCAGCATTGCGTTTTCGCCAAGTATAAAAACCAATGACAGCAACAACGGGAAGCAAGCCCAAGAACCACCATGGCCGTAAAAAATGAAAGGTATCAAAAATTTCAGTCAAACTCTCAATCATTACCGTAACCAACCTCGCCTTTGCGTTGACTGGCCGTAAAAACAATTAAGCTGAGGCAAAATGCTAGTCCCAGGGGCCAATGAAATAAACTAACGATAGGTCGAATGGTCTCGGCATCCTGTTCAATAGGCTCCAGTTGGTTCAGTTTCTCGTAAATTGATGCTAGCTCCTGAGGATCTCTTGCACGAAAGTATTGACCGCCAGTGGCCTGTGCAATTGTGATTAATGTTTTTTCGTCTAGGTCTGCACTGGGATTTACCATAGTTCGACCAAATAGCCCACGCTGCTCCTGACGTTCTGCGCCAATACCGATAGTGTATATTTTTACCTTAGCTCGACGTGCTAGATCAGCAGCTTCTTCGGGATTAAGAGCGCCTGTATTATTTGAGCCATCGGTCATTAAAATCAATACACGATGATCCTGTGGTCGATCTTGCAGTCGCTTTACAGATAACCCAATTGCATCTCCTATTGCTGTGCCGTTGCCAGCAAAGCCAATTTGAGCTTCTAGTAATAAGGATTCCATTGTTTCTCGATCAAATGTCAATGGTGTTTGTAAATAGGCTTTTTCGCCAAACAAAACGAGCCCTAAGCGGTCACCCGCACGTTTGATAACAAAATCTCCAACCACTGACTTAACCGCCATCAGACGATTAACGGTTTGGCCACGAATGACCATATCTTCTCGCTCCATACTTCCTGAGATATCAACAGCAATAAGAATATCGCGTCCCTCTGTAGGCAGTGCTACGGGCTCACCGATATAAACTGGACGAGCAATGGCTAGTAGAGCGCTTAGCCAGCATAGACTGAGTAAAATTAACAAAAGTCTGTTGCGCCAGGTAGTCGCTTTTAAGGATACCTGCTCCACGCTGGCTGCCGCTGTAAGCATTGGAGCTCTGAGGGCTCTTATGGTGGTTTCAGCCGGTTTGCGACGCCAACGGTAGATAAAGGGTAGGGGTGCTAACGCCAATGCCCAGGGCCAAATAAGGCTTAACATGTTGATATTTCCTTCAACTTGTCCTGAGCGTAGTGTTGTTTGATCCAGATCTCACTACTATTGATGATGGACTCAGTCAGTTCATTATGTTCTTGCCTGTCATCAGGCCTACCATAAAGCAGGGCATTAAGATCAATAGGTAGATTCTGGAATACTGTATCTTTGCAACTGGCTTGCAAAAAATTTAAAAACGCTGCCAGATCACGACTACTAAAGTGTTGGTCTGGATAAGCACTATTGACCGCTTGTTTAAGTGTTTCCAGAATCATGACTAATCTTTGAGTTGAGGTCAGGTTTAGGTCATGTTTTATCTGTAATAACTGCGCCATCGCTTGTCGCCGATAGAGGTTATTATTATAGGATTTTAATAGCCGCCAAAGCGCCCAACTTACGCATGCAATGAATATAATGATTAAAACCCACCAGCCCGGAGCAAGTGGCCACCAGGATATAGGATCTGGCAAATGAATGCCGCGAAGCTCGGCTAGAGGATCACCTTGCATGATCAGCTACCACGGCGACTGTTGCGCTTTTTGCCGTAAGCACGACGCAGTGTGCTCATGACTGTATCGTCAGTATTAAAAGGTAATAGGCCTGCAGAGAGTTTTTCGCTAAGTTTCCTTAAACGCAGACTTCGATCTTCAAAAGCTTGTTTGAAACGTTCACGCAATTTAGCGTTACTCGTGTCTAGCAGTGTATGTTGAGCGCCATCACTGACTGCATAGAGGGACGGAGGAGGAAGGTGATGTTCGATATTATCAAAAACATGGCATAAATTTAGATTGCCCTGGCGGGCCAATGCAAACAAATGCTGTTCGCAGGCGTCATTAAGGTCGTGAAAGTCGCTTACGATAAAGATAGTGCTACCGGGGGAAACAAAATGCCGAGCCTCGTCGAGTATTTCGGCCATGCTATATCGGTCAGTGGGCGGTTGATCCTGCAGGTCTAGTAATTTGGTGCTGTAGTCTTTGAGCCCATGGATAAATTGTAGTACCGCATGATGGCTGCGACGGGGTTTAACATCCATTTGGTGTTGTTCTCCAAATATTATCCCTCCAGAACGATCATTAGCTGATAGTCCCGCCCAAGCAAGGGCAGCTGAAATCTCACATGCAACAACCGACTTTAGCCTTTTGCTTCCAAAAAACATGGGGCTACGTAAATCAGTAATAACCAAGATAGGCCTTTCTCGTTCTTCACTAAAAATTTTGGTATGTGGCGTTTGAGTACGTGCAGTGACACGCCAATCAATGCTTCTGACATCATCTCCAGGTTGATATATACGCACTTGATCAAAGTCCATTCCTCGTCCGCGAAAGCGAGATTTATGGCCTCCAGCCAGCATCTGACGTGCTTGAACCTTCGGGAAGCCAGTTAGATCCCGCGCTCCATAGCGCAGTCTAACCATATCTTTTAGATTAGCGGTGGCAGGATGTGGTTGATCTTGATTGATTAGGCTCATTAGCGTTAGTTCATTAGGCTGATGGCACTGTATCAAGTAGTTTGTCGATTACTTGGTTTGCTGTAATCCCGTTGGCTTCAGCTTCAAAACTTAATATTAGGCGATGTCTTAATACGTCATGGGCGACAGCTCTAATGTCATCGGGAGTCACAAAGTCGCGACCTTCCATCCAGGCTAGAGATCGGCTGCAACGATCAAGAGCAATTGTTGCCCGTGGACTAGCGCCGTAATCGAGCCATTGAGCCAAGTCCCCACCGTAGGATTCTGAGTTTCGTGTTGCCAAAATAAGTTGTACCAAATACTCTTCGACGGCCTCTGTCATATGAATTTGGTTAACAGCCTGCCGCGCTGCAAATAGTGTTTTTTGGGAAAGAGGCTCAATGCCAGTACCAGCGTCATTGAGCGCCTCTTGTCTTGATAGGGCAAGTATGGCCCGCTCAGTCTCTGGGGCAGGGTAGTCCACCAATATATGCATGAGAAAGCGATCCATTTGAGCCTCTGGCAGAGGATATGTACCTTCTTGCTCTATTGGATTCTGAGTCGCCATGACTAGAAACAAATCGGGCAGTGGGTAAGTGTTTTTGCCCACTGAGATTTGCCGCTCTGCCATAGCTTCTAAAAGAGCAGACTGTACTTTGGCCGGTGCTCGATTAATTTCATCAGCAAGTACCAAATTGTGAAACAGAGGGCCCGCTTGGAATTCGAAGGTCCCCTGTTGCGGCCTATAAATGTCGCTTCCAGTGATGTCCGCTGGAAGCAGATCGGGGGTGAACTGAACCCGATGAAAGTCGGCCTCTAACCCTTCGGAAAGAGTCTTTATGGCTTTTGTTTTCGCCAGACCAGGTGCTCCCTCTACAAGAAGATGACCGTCCGCAAGGAGTGCGATCATTAGTCGCTCGATTAAGTGCTCTTGACCGACGATTTTATTGGCTAGCCATTCTCTGAGTTGCGCGATATCTTGTTGCAAAAGTTACCTCTACTTTAGTTCTGAGTTACCTGATGAGGGGGTCGAGTTTAATAGCTATGCAGTAAACACACAAACATTGTTCAAATACTGCTAAGAAAAGATTTTACCTGTAATTTATTTGTTAAAAATGCTTAATATTTTTGCACAGAGTCCAAGCAATTTGTTACCTTAGAAGCAGATATTTGATCGCTATTACATTACAGACTTCAAAAACGTAAAAAGGTTGCAAATTGTTCCCATGGAAGTGAAACAAGATGATCGGCGTCAGACATTAATTCAGTCTTTAAACAAGATTGCGGCAAAAAAGTTATCGAAAAAAAAGCAAAAGCAATTTAACGACTTCGCCGCTAATGCAATTCATTTCTATCCAGATGATGATTACTTAAAGCGCCCTGCAGAGGACATTTTTTGGAATATATGGGGCTTATATGGTTTTGCGGAGCCACCATTAGAAGCCTCAGGACCCAACTCTCAGGGTTCAGCCGCCAAAATTCGAGTATTTAATCCAACCGTAGAGCTCGATGGCTGGTCTAATCACTACACTACTATTTACGTTGATCAGCGTGATATGCCATTTTTAGTTGATTCACTGCGCATGGCTCTGAATCGCTGGGGTTTAAACATATACACCTTGCAGAGCAATCCGGTTTGGGCGTTGCGTAATGATCTTGGAACGATTGAAGGTATTCATTCAGATTATGTAGAGAACGCTGACCGCGAAGCATTAATGATTATAGAGGTTGATTTACTATCTGATAGAGAAATTGAAGAGTTACAGCGTGAGCTAACATTAGTGCTGGATGACGTCTCTACGGTGGTAGACAGTTTCGATTCCATGCGTATGCGGCTGGAGCTATTAATAGCAGAGCTGAAAACTAATGCTCCTAAGGTAGAGCAGCTAGATGAGTCTTTGGCATTCTTGCAATGGATTTATGATGGGTACTTTGTATTTACTGGGTGTGCAGAGTTTGATTTAGAGGTAAAAAACGAGAGTGTTTATCTACGCGAGAAGGCAGGTAGTGCTTATGGGTTACTTAAAAAATATCGCGGTGATTTACGCAAAGAGTCGGTAGAGGAACTTAGTGATGGTGTCAAAGGTCTCTACGAAGATGAAAAGAGTCGGTAGAGGAACTTAGTGATGGTGTCAAAGGTCTCTACGAAGATGATCAAATACTAACGGTTACTAAATCTGCAAAACGCTCGAAGGTACACCGTAATGTGTATTCTGATTATATCGTGGTTAAACGCTTTAATAGTGACGGCGACCCCGTTGGAGAGATAAGGTTTTTGGGGCTCTACACGGCCCAATTCTATTCCTATAGTCCCAGGCGCATTCCTATACTCCGCGAGAAAGTTGGTTGGGTTATGGAAAATTCTGGATTTAATCCAGCAAGCCATGATGGCAAAGCCTTGTTGACTATATTGGACTCACACCCTCGCGATGAACTTTTACATGTGACTAGAGAAGTATTGGCAGCCACTGCTATTGGAGTCTGGCAGATCTATGAGCGTAGGGTAGTTAAAGTCTTTGTTCATACTGACCCGTTTAATAAGTTTGTTAGCTGTTTAGTGTATTTACCCCGCGAGTCTTTTAATACTAATACCAGAGACAAGATTGAGGAGAAAATTGGCCTGGAGCTGGGCGCGGTTGAGAGTGAGCTGACCACACATTTCATTCCTGATTCAGTACTGGTGAGAATTCGTTTAGTTTACAAGATTGAAAATAAAAAATACCTAGAGGTTGATGCTGAAACGCTACAAGCCGTGGTTGAAAAGATTACTAGAAGTTGGAGTGATGTATTCAGCGAACAGTCCATTAGCGCCTTTGGTGCAGCTGATGGTGCTGTTCTATCAAGACGCTTTCAGAATGCTTTCCCCAGTGCGTATCAAGAGATTTATGGACCTGATCATGCTCATCAGCATATTTCACTTTTTGATCGTCTTGATGGCAGCGATGATCTTGCTATTGATTTCTATCAAGATCAGCAAGAATTAGAGCAACATCTGCGGGTTACCCTATTTCACAGAAACGAACCTCTAGAACTCTCAGATATGGTACCAATGCTCGAAAATTTGGGTTTCAGAGTAGTCATGGAGCATCCCTATTCAATCGCCCCTGAGTCTGAAGGTGTCATCTGGATGCAAGACTTTGATTTAGAGTTTTCTTTGGATGTGAGCGTAGATGTTTCAGCAGTGCAAAACAGCTTCAAAGATGCCTTACTGCGAGTTTGGCGAGGTGATGCCGAGGATGACAGCTTCAATCGATTGGTAGTAGGGGCAAGACTCGACTGGCGAGCTGTCGCAATGCTCCGTTTGTATGCTCGTTACCTAAAGCAGTTAAGTGTTCCCTATAGTCAAGAATTTATCGCAGATACTCTTTCCAGACACTTGGACATCACGCGTAATTTAGTTGCCTTATTTAAGAGTTACTTTGATCCACGTTACGCCTCTGAAGGAGAGTCAGAGAGAGCAGCTGGTTTGGTTTCTAAAATACAAATTGGTTTAGACTCAATTAGAAACATCAATGAAGATAAAGTTATTCGTGGCTATCTTGAACTGGTGCAGGCGACGTTGCGAACCAACTTTTTTCAAACCTTTGAAGATGGCACTTTTAAGTCCTATATTTCAGTTAAATTAGCAACCCAAAGAATTACTCTGGCACCTAAGCCACGGCCAGTTTTTGAAATATTTGTCTACTCTCCACGAGTTGAAGGCGTCCACTTACGGGGAGGAAAAGTAGCACGAGGTGGCTTGCGCTGGTCAGACAGAATTGAAGACTACCGTACTGAGGTACTTGGGTTAGTCAAAGCTCAACAAGTAAAAAATGCGGTGATTGTCCCTACAGGAGCCAAGGGCGGTTTTGTTGCTAAGCAAGCCAATCCGGCCGCGGGACGTGAAGCTTTTGTTCAAGAAGGTATTGCAAGTTACATGCTGTATGTACAGGCGCTGCTAGATATCAGTGACAATATGGTTGACGAACAGCTAGTGCCGCCACTTGAAGTTGTTCGTCGCGATGGAGATGACCCATATCTTGTAGTAGCAGCGGACAAAGGGACCGCGACGTTTTCTGATACAGCGAATGAAATTTCTGAAGCAAATAATTTCTGGCTGGGGGATGCATTTGCTTCCGGGGGTGGCAATGGTTACGACCATAAGGGCATGGGGATTACAGCCCGCGGCGCATGGGTTGCTGTGCAAAGACATTTTCATGAGATTGGAGTAGATATCCAGACTGAAGACTTCAGCGTGGTTGGTATTGGAGATATGGGTGGCGACGTGTTTGGTAATGGCATGCTTCTGTCTGAACACATTCAGTTAGTGGCAGCGTTTAATCATCTCCACATCTTTGTTGACCCATCACCTGACGCTAGGGCAACATTCGTAGAAAGGCAGCGGCTTTTTGATACTCCAAGGACAACCTGGGAAGACTTTAACGAAGATCTAATGTCCGAGGGTAGTGCAGTTTATTCAAGGAATGCCAAGTCTCTCACGTTAACCCCCGAGATAAAAAATCGATTTGCTATTGATGCAGACGAGTTAACTCCAACAGAGCTTATTAACCATATTTTGAAGGCACCAGTTGACTTGATTTGGAATGGGGGTATTGGAACCTATATCAAGTCATCTTCGGAAAACAATTCAGAGGTTGGAGATCGAGCAAATGACGGACTGCGAGTCGATGGTCGGGAGTTACAATGCAAGGTAGTCGGTGAGGGTGGGAATTTAGGGATGACCCAGCGTGGGCGAGTGGAGTTTTGTTTGCGTGGAGGGCTCTGTAATACTGACTTTATCGACAATGCTGCTGGGGTAGATTGTTCAGACCATGAGGTAAATATTAAGATACTGCTCAATAAACAGGTTGCGGTAGGGAATATAGATGTTCAGGAAAGAAATATACTATTGGAGTCGATGACTGAAGATGTAGCCTCTTTAGTTTTAGATAATAACCTGAGACAGACCAAATCTATTAGCTTGGCGATGGCGCGAAGTCAGCAGCATCATTCAGAGTACCAACGATATTTAAGTTGGCTTGAGCAAGAGGATCAACTTGATCGTGATTTAGAGTTTTTACCTTCCGACGAGCAGCTCACCGACAGAATCAATAGGCATCAACCTAGTTGGACTAGACCAGAACTATCTGTATTAATTTGTTACTCAAAAGTGCTTCTGAAAGAGGCGTTAGCTGGCTCAGATCTATTAAGTGATCCTTGGCTTGCGAGTGCGGTGACGAATTACTTCCCTAAGGCGCTTGTGTCTCAATTTGGTGAGGCAGTCGAAGCTCATTCCCTAGCCAATGAAATAGCTATTAATCAAGTTGTAAATGACTTGGTCAATCGTGTTGGATTTAGTTTTTTCTTCAGGCAGATGGAATCCACTGGATCGTCTGCGGAGGATGTTATCAGAGCATATACCGTGGTCATAGAAGTGCTCGGGCTTAAACGCCTCTGGCAGCAAATTGAAGAGCATAACCCGAGGTTACCAGCAGCGACAGAGTTAGAGTTATTACATATTTTAGTAAGATTAGCACGCCGGGCGACCCGTTGGTTTCTTCGCAATCATAGGCTGAGTCTAGATTGTGCATCCCTTATAGCTGACTATGGAAGCCCCACACAAACTCTGTTAGCAGAGCTCCCTCGGTTACAAAAAGATCAGTGGAAGACGCTTTGGAGTGATGAGAGAGACGAGCTAACCGATATGGGGGTAGAGCTTAAATTAGCTGAACACCTAGCAGCCAATGATAGTATGTTTATGAGCATGGGTGTTGTACAGACAGCCCTGCAGCTCGAGACGCCGGTGCAAAAAGTGGCTGAGGTCTATTTTGATTTAGGAGAGTTTTTATCACTGGACTGGTTTATGGCTCAAATAGTTGATTTGCAGCCAGATAGTCGTTGGCAGGATCTCGCTCGAGAAACCTATGTTGATGATCTAGAGAGTCAGCGAAGAAGATTAACAGCTTGTTTGTGTAAAAGAGAGTCCAATGGCACCTCTGCGATGAATAAATGGCAAGCAGAACAAAAAGAGCTGATTCACCGCTGGAAACTTATGATAAAGGATCTACGCAAGGTACCCCAGTCTGACTTTGCAATGATTTCAGTTGCCCTGAGAGAACTTCTCAATTTGGTACAAGCATCCGTGGATAACTGAGTTGTCTTCAGCAATGATAAATGCTTTATCGTTGCTGTATTTGTTTTAAATTAACTGCTAATGGTTCAAAATCAGGTTGCCCGCTTTACGTTGGCAGGTAGCGGTGTTATAGCCAGACCAGCCATCCTCTCTACCTTCACGCCAACCCCTACACCACTGGTAGGCCATTGTTGTGTTTTCTTGATAGGGACAAAGGGATAGAGAACGACCTTGAATTGCTGATTGATAACCTTTTACATACGAACGATGCTCCAGGTCTCGTTTGTGTTTCTTCATAGACAACTCCTGTTCTACTTAGATCAAAGGTAATATAGGGTTGTGTTAAAGCTACTCTACAGCGTAATTTTTCGACTTGACTGCGTACCAATGTTTATTTCTAAACAAAATAGTTTAAACACCTATATCATACGCGCTTTCTTAGGAACGCGTAATTTTAGACTAATGTTTGACAGATTCGTTCAGACGTTTTTGGTATATGCAAATCTAAGGTTATAGCTTGAAGTAATGAAAAGGGTAATGAAGTGACGCAGGTATCTTTAAAAAACGATTGGTTAGCCACCTGTCCTAAAGGACTAGAATTATTGTTATCTGAAGAGCTCATTGCTATGGGAGCTGAAGGGGTAAAAGAAACCGTGGCTGCGGTTTATTTTAATGGCTCTTTGGAGCTTGCTTACAGAGCTTGCCTATGGTCGCGCCTTGCTAATCGAATTTTAATGCCCTTGCACAGTTTTATGCTCAAGGAGTCGGATGATTTGTATCGAGAGTGCAATGACATTCCATGGGAACAGCATTTTTCGTCGGTTCAAAGTATCGCGATAGATTTTATAGGCACCTCACGCTTAGTTGACAACACGATGTACGGATCACAACGAGTTAAAGACGCGATTGTTGATCGTATTCGCCGTATTGAAGGTGAACGCCCAAGTGTAGATACCAAGAATCCGGACATTCGCATTCAAGTTAGGCAGCACAAGGGCCGCGTTTCAGTTTCTCTGGATATATCGGGAGAAAGTCTTCATCGTAGGGGATATCGTACTGGTCAGGGTAGTGCACCGATCAAGGAAAATTTAGCAGTTGCTTTATTGCTAAGGGCCGGTTGGCCAGCAATGGCTGCAGAGGGTGGGGCTCTGTTAGATCCTATGTGCGGAAGTGGTACATTGCTTATTGAAGGGGCGATGATGGCTGCGGATATAGCGCCGGGAATGCTTCGCGAGCGCTATGGTTTTGACAGCTGGCTACAACATGACGCCGAACTTTGGCAGGCTTTAATTGATGAGTCCCATCAGCGTAGAGCAATTGGCCTTGAAGAGTTGGAGTTAGATATTCGTGGGTATGATGCCAATCCGCGTGTACTTGAGTACACGACTAAAAATATTGAAAATGCTGGGCTTGATGATCACATTCGTTTAGCGCACAAGCCTATAGATCAGTTTGGGAAGCCCACAGCAGAAAGAGGGCTGTTATTGACTAATCCGCCCTATGGTGCCCGTTTAGGTGAGATGGAGGAGTTAATTCCGCTATACCAAAAATTGGGCGCCGTTTTACAGAAAAACTTTCATGGCTGGAGGGCAGCTGTGTTTACTGGGAACGTCGATCTAGGACGTGAAACAGATCTCTCTCCGACAAAGCAATACAGTCTATTCAATGGAACCATTCCCTGTAAATTATTGGTTTTTGAAGATATGACATCCAAGTCAGCGCAAATTGCCGCTAGGCTAAGTACTCCAGCACCGACTCAAGCGCTGACTTCAGGCGCTAAGATGGTACTCAATCGACTAAAAAAGAACAGACGAAAACTAGAGAGTTGGTACAAAAAATCTGATGTGAGTTGTTATCGTCTTTATGATGCGGATATTCCAGAGTACGCCGTCGCGATAGACGTCTATGACCACTCAATTTATGTGCAGGAATATATAGCCCCTAGCACAATATCAGAGAAAGTAGCTAGAGAACGCTTTGGAGAAATCAAACAGGCCGTTAAAGAGTTTTCTGTAAATTTCACTGGCAAGATTTACTATAAAGAAAGGCGACGCCAAAAAGGCGACAGTCAATATGAGAAACTTAGCGAGGGGTCAAGTGATACTTTTACAGTGTCAGAGGGCAAGGCTATTTTTGAAATCAATTTGTCGGATTATCTTGATACAGGATTGTTTCTAGATCATCGGCCTGTGAGGTCGATGATAGGTGAGATGGTAAAGGGGAAAAGGTTTCTTAATTTATTTTGCTATACCGCTGCAGCTTCTGTGCAGGCAGCCCTTGCTGGAGCCGCCAGCTCTTTGAGTATTGATATGTCAAATACCTACTTGGATTGGGCGCAACGTAATTATGA
>Ga0209716_1002018_pt1 | contig 13981 bp, 15 predicted proteins | sample COGITO_mtgs_1205_FD_184811 | JGI IMG/M metagenome (GOLD analysis project Ga0209716, IMG submission 184811) | Pelagic marine microbial communities from North Sea - COGITO_mtgs_120531 (SPAdes) (version 2) | ecosystem: Environmental > Aquatic > Marine > Epipelagic ...
CCTTTTCTATGTAAGGTCGTTGACGAGATCACGAGATGAGCGAAAAGAAGTCTAAGAGCCCTGATTCAGCGTTACCTATTCTTATCCCGCAGCATTTTCTCGACGGCGAGGGGCTGGTTATAGGTGACCCGGCGGAGTTCGACGATGAAGGTATAGCTGGTGAGGGCGAACCCTTAGGTTTCAGAACGCACAATTTCCATACAGGCAATATCATAGTGTCAGTGTATGAGTCGAAGCCGGGCAAGGTCAGAATCGAGGGCGCTGTCTATGATGAGTTCATAACGGTTCTAGAGGGTACTTTGATTTTAAGGCCCGACAGTGGAGGCGAGTACACGTACAAAGCTGGTCAGTCGCTGATAGTGCCGAAGGGCTACACAGGCGGATGGGAAATGCCTGAGTGCTATCGAGAGTTAATTGTGGTGGATACCCAATTCATGGAAGAGCAGGATTGAGCCCATGATGTATTCATCTGTGCGGTGCTGGACAATCGGCCCCAAAAAAATGGGAGGTAGGACCAGCCAGATTGAACCCTGCGGGCGCCTTCGCGTTGTTCTGGCGGACTAAACACTCCTAAGGTCGCGTTTGTCGACTGGCTTCGCCACCCTCAGAGTGTGGTAAGCCTCCAAACACAAAAAAGCCCGCTATAAGCAGGCCTTTTTTATGTTTGGTAGGACCAGCCAGATTGTCTTCAATCGCCATTGCCTCTGGCGATTGAACCCTGCGGGCGCCTTCGCTTTGCTGCGGCGGACCAAACGCTCCTAAGGTCGCGTTTTTCGAACTGGCGACCTCTATCATGTCAAGGCTCTAGCTACTCACCAAGACACGTTAGGACACGTTGAAAAATACCACGCGCTTCGCGGTATTTGAAAATTTTAAAGAGGAAATAAAGTGCACTACTTAATGCACTTACTCGTTGATTTTGAGTTGAGTATCTACCCAATTGCGTGGAGAGACCTTATTCGTCTCTTTGAATCGACGCCGAAAGTTCGAGGGGTTCTGGTAGCCAAGTTCGTAGGCGACGGCATCCACTGAGTTGTCTGATAAAAGCAAGCGTTTTGCTATGTCGTCAACAGCGCGCACTTTAAGCTCAGTAAAACTCGTCCCTTCTGATTCCAGTCGTCTATTGAGTGTTCGGACAGACATGTGTAGATGCGAGGCGCAGTCCTTCACTGTAATTCCAGCCGGTGATTTAAAACACAGTCGATGCATTACGTGATCGGTAAAGACTTTAATGTGCTGTTCAGAGGCCACCTGCATCCGGCGACCCAAATCTTGCATGGATGAGTTCCAGTTTTGCTCGTCAAAGAAAGGTGAGGGTGTATCAATTAGATTGGTCGGTAGCTCCACCGCATAGTAAGGCGTCAATCTGATGCGGTTTTTAATCGCTCGGGGCGCCACGCTAATCGAGTCAGCGATTTCCTCTCGCAGGCAATAGGTAATGGTCGACTGCTCTTGGCCAACAACATCCGCGATGTAATTGCTGATAACAATTTGCGCAACAATGACATGAAGCGCCGTTAGCTCTCCCAAGTCGGTATCAAAGTCCACGGACAGCCGAGTTACATCGCCATAGGTGCGCATATCGAGCTTCCAGTAGGATGCTTCCAGCTGGAAGTACGAAACCAAAGCGCTGAGTCCGGCACCTAACGTGGGGCTCGACATCATGGCGAGACCAACGGGCCCCAGAGCGGCGATATTAGGACCCGAGTAGACACGACTTAAAAACACCTCTTCGCCCAGTAGCGCCCTGACATTCCGTATGACTTGCAGAAACTGATCAGTGGGTAGGGTGGCTGTATGCCACAAGTCATTTGCCGTCAAAGAAGTGCCTTCAAAGAGCAATCGGTCGCTGATACCGCGATTTTTAACGTCACGATGAATAATGCGGGCATGATACGACTTAATCATAAATAGAAAATTTGGCGTTAAATGACACCCTATTGACTCATAAAGAGACAGTGAAGAAAAGGCGACTACTTCAACATGCGCCCATGACAGACATGATGGAGTCAGTTGTGCCTAGGATTATATTTGTTCAAGCAGATGGTTCGCAGAGTGAAGTAGAAGTGAGCAGAGGACATCAGAGCGTGATGGAGTTTGCTTTGGAAAGTGGCATCGGCGGCATTGATGCAGACTGCGGTGGCAGCGCTGTTTGCGGTACGTGTCATTGCTTTGTGAATGACCCTCACATGTTTGGAGCGATTGAGCCCAATGAAGAGGCCATGCTGGGCCTACGACCCGACAGAGAGAACAATTCGAGGTTGAGTTGCCAACTCTCGTTATCGGATGTTTCAGCAGACACCACCATCACGCTACCCGAATTCCAGATGTAAGGCTGAGGAGAAAAAACATGAACGCACCCACACACCCATTTGCCTCAGATCTGACCCTCCCGCTAACCGAAATCGATGTTGCCGACCCAAAGCGCTTCGAGCTCGACTGTTGGCAGCCATTGTTTAGCCGTCTCCGAAAAGAGTCTCCGGTTCATTATCAAACGGTAGGCGATCTCGGCCCTTTTTGGTCCATTAGCCGTTTCGATGACATTGTCGAGATCGAAAAGAACGCTGAGGTTTTCTCATCGGAGCCATCGATTGCCATCATCGATCCACTTCCTGAGCTAGACATCAAAAACTTCATTGCAATGGACGAGCCTAGTCACAGCCTGCAGCGCAAAGCATTCCAGCCTGTTGTCGCGCCAAAGAATTTAACCGAGTTTGAGTCGCTGATTCGCAGCAGAACGCGTGCCGCGCTCGAGTCATTACCTGAGAACACACCCTTTAATTGGGTGGAGCTGGTTTCACGGAATTTAACGACCCAGATGCTCGCAACACTATTCGACTTCCCATGGGAAGAGCGACAAAAATTATCGATGTGGTCAGACGCAGCCGTGTCTGATGAGCGCATTACCGGCAAGGCTGATCTAACATTGGAAGAGCGTCAGTTGATGGCTGTTGATATCTTCGAAAGCTTCTCGAAGTTGTGGCAAGAACGCTTGGATGATGGCGTCGAATCATTCGATCTGATTCGTTTGATGCAAAAAGACCCCAACACCAAAGACCTTATTAACGACCCCGTGATGTTTATTGGCAATTTGCTGTTGCTGATTGTCGGTGGCAACGATACGACACGTAATTCAATGACCGGTGGCGTCATCTTTTTTAATGAGAATCCCAGTGAGCTTGAAAAGGTGCGCAACGATACCTCCTTGATTCCTTCCATGGTGTCTGAGGTCATTCGCTTTCAAACGCCGTTACCGCACATGCGACGAACCGTTACACGAGACTTTGAGTTCAAAGGCCACCGCATGAAGGAGGGCGATAAGGTGGTGCTTTGGTATTGTTCTGCTAATCGGGACGACGACGTGATTAAAAACCCCGATTCGTTCGTAATCGACCGAGAATCACCGCGTAATCACGCTTCATTTGGATTTGGCATTCACAGATGTATGGGGAATCGTCTAGCAGAAATGCAGCTTCGTGTTCTGTGGGAGGAGTGTTTGGACCTGTTTGAATCTATTGAGGTACAGGCTGAGCCAACGAGACTCAGTAACAACTTTGTCCGCGGGTACTCAGAGCTTGAAGTGGTCGTTAAGCGGAACTAATTGTCTTTACCGATGTCAGTGTTTGCCAGTTTGAAAGAAGTCGTCAGGGTATTGAATGAGATACGGCAGTCTCGTGCTGCCATTGGCTTCAAAATGCCCGCACTGGATGAGGCGATTTCCCTTGGGGTGATCTTTGAAGAGTCGGTCCGTAGGCACGGTAACTTGCCTGCCCTGGAGTTCGAGGGGCGCAGGTGGACGTACACCGAGCTGAACCAGGAAATCAATCGGCTGGCGCATCTACTAAAAGCGCAGGGTGTGAAGCAAGGCGAGGGTGTCGCCCTGTTTATGGAAAATCGGGCCGAGTTTGTCATCTCGTTGTTGGCCCTTACCAAGATTGGAGCCCCTGCGGCACTCATCAACAATAGCCTGAGCGGCGAAGCCCTGGTGCACTGTTGTAAAGTGACGGACGCCAAACACTGTATCGTAGGTGACGAGCGTGCCGATGTGCTGGCGCCCGAGTTGGCTAGCTTGCCTTTTGGCCAGGGTCATGGGTCTTGCTTGTGGATGAAAGACGCTGTTGATCGCAAAGCCCCACTCTGGGCGATCGACGCCAGTCAGGCCATGCAGGGGCATTCTGATCTGGACCTGCCTGAAACCCGAGGGATCCTCGCCGGCGATGTGGCGCTGTACATTTTCACTTCCGGTACAACGGGCCTGCCCAAGGCCGCAACATACAAGCACCAGCGCCTGGTCACAGCCGCCAATTTATTGGGCAAGCTTACCCTGCGACCCAAACCAGGCGATCGGCTATACCTTTGCTTGCCGATCTACCATATCACCGGCCTGGGCCCCGGATTGTGCGGTTTTATCGCCGCTGGTGGCACGGTTTGCCTGCGTCGGACCTTTTCAGCCGGCAAATTCTGGAGTGAGGTGCAGGCCTGGCAGACCAATAGCTTTGTATACGTGGGAGAGTTGTGTCGTTATCTGGTGACACAGGCTCCCAGTGATGCTGAGAAGAACAACCCGCTGCAGAAAATGGTGGGCAATGGATTAAGGCCTGACGTATGGGATGAGTTCAAGTCCCGCTTTGACGTGGATCGCATTTGCGAGATTTACGGTTCCAGTGAAGGCAATGTCACCTTTCTTAATCTTCTGAATAAGGACCGCACCATTGGGACCACGTCTGTTGATATTGCGCTGGTTAAATACGACGTGAATGAAGACGCTATTGTGCGGGACGATGCTGGGCATTGTGAGTTGGCCAAGCCCGGTGAGCCGGGGCTGTTGCTTGGCAAAATCACCGATAAAGCGCCGTTCGATGGTTACACCAATGCGGAGGCGACCAACAGCAAGATTATTGAGAACGTGCAGGAGCCTGGCGATCGTTGGTTCAATACCGGCGATCTTGTGCGCGAAATCGATGTGGGCTTTGCAATGGGCCTCAAGCACTACCAATTTGTCGATCGTACTGGCGACACCTTTCGCTGGCGAGCTGAAAATGTGTCAACCAATGAGGTAGGGGAGGTGCTTAATTCCCACCCACAGATCAATATGGCGAATGTCTACGGCGTAGAAGTACCCGGCACCGAGGGCAGAGCGGGGATGGTGGCCTTTGCCCTTGAATCCGGTACCGACTTTGACATAGACGGTTTCCGTGCGCTGGTCGATACCAGGCTGCCCGACTACGCGCGGCCAGTGTTCGTGCGTCTGCAGCAGGATACTGAAACCACGGTGACCTTTAAGCTGCTGAAGGGAAAGCTGCGCGAGCAAGCCTATCACTTGGACAAGTTGGGTAAAGACCGCGTGTATGTGCGCCACCCTCGCAGCGGTGCATATCGGGTGCTGGATGACGACTTTTATCAGAAAATTCTCGCGGCCGAGGCGGGTTATTAGGAGAGGTAAGCAATGGCGAAACTCAGCAAACTTTCCCGTTCGATCGATGGCTCTGTGGCTATTGTCACGGGCGCGGCCAGCGGCATGGGGCGGGCGACCGCTCACCTGTTTGCCGATGAAGGCGCCAGGTTGGCGATATTCGATATCAATGAGGCCGCGCTGGAAGCGGTAGCCGAGGAGGTAAGGTCTGTCGGGGCAGAGGTATTAACTTTGCTGGTCGATCTACGTGACCGACAGGCCGTTGAGAGTGCGGTATGCAGTGTTATTGAGCACTTTGGTGGCCTGGATATCCTGGTCAACAACGCCGGTTTCGCCCTGCCTGCCGCTATCGATAGTGACGAATATGAGCATTCCTGGGACAGCTCCCTGGATGTTATGGCCACTGCGCAGGCCTGGGCGATCCGGGCAGCCCTCCCTGGGCTGCGCAAATCACCACATCCTCGAATAGTAAATGTGGCGTCGACCGAAGCGCATGGTGCAACACGTTTTAACAGCGCATATGTCGTTGCCAAGCACGCCTCCATGGGTTTAACCAGGGCAATGGCCGTGGATCTTGGCAAAGAAAGTATCACCGTCAACTGTGTTTGCCCGGGCCCGGTTCACACCGGAATCACCCAGGATATCCCTGATGAAAACAAGGAAACCTTTGCCAACCGCAGAACGGTACTGCGCCGCTACGCCGAGCCCGAGGAGGTTGCGCACGCAACGCTCAGCCTCGTGCTGCCTGCGGCCAGCTTCATTACCGGCGCGACGCTGGTGGTTGACGGGGGAGTGACGATTCGAAATGCTTGAGCCAGAGGACAATCCCACTGCCTTATATTTTGTTGACCCGCCGCGCCTCGCTTTAGTGTAGCTCCAAGCTGCGCCCTTTTATTACAACGGATTGATGATGACTGATTTGAGACTGGTAGGCAGCTCGGTATCCCCGTATACGCGTAAAGTGCGCGCGCTTTTACGTTATCGGCGCATTCCTTATCAATTCGTCAGGTCAGGGGGGCGAGAGTCAGAAGCACTTCCGCCTGCACGGCTGCCACTGATTCCCTATGTTGTATTGCCAGATCGTAACGGTGAGCTGACAGAGGTGATGGCCGATTCAACGCCTATTATCAATCGTCTCGAGGACAAATATTCGGCGCGTGCTGTCCGGCCAATGGATCCGGCGTTGGCTGTGATCGATGCGTTGCTGGAAGAGTTTGGTGATGAATGGTTGTCTAAATGCATGTTTCATTTTCGGTGGTCACAAGCATTGGATACAGAAACCTCGTCTTCTTACCTGGCTTATGCCAGGAATATGACAGCCACGGTCGAGGAGGCAGAGGCATTTGCCAAGATGTTTGCCCAGCGGCAGATTTCCCGGATTGGTGTGGTGGGTTCAAACGAAATAACCGGGCCACTTATCGAGGAAAGCTGGGAGTGCTATCTGGATGTATTTGATCGACACCTGCAGCATCAGTCGTTTCTTTTGGGCAGTCGCCCTGGTGCCGGCGATTATGGCTGCTTTGGCCAGATGACTATGCTGGTATTGACCGACCCTACACCACAATCGGTTTCCCGTCGTATCTCACCTCGTGCTTTTGCCTGGACAGAAGCCATGGAGGACCATTCTGGATTGGAGGTCGATGACGCTGATTGGATTGATCTGGATACGCCTCCTGAGACGCTCAAAGACTTGCTGTGTGAAGTGGGTCGCCTGTTCGTGCCTTTCATGCTGGAAAACGCGAATGCAGTGGCGAGTGGCGATAAAATGCTCGAATGTGAGCTGGACGGAAGACCCTGGGTGCAAGAAGCCTTCGTCTACCAGGCCAAATGCCTGACATGGCTGAAAGAGCGCTACGATAATCTTGGTGAGATAGACAAGGCGCGTCTCGATAATGTCTTGTCTGGGACTGGTTGTGAGGCGCTGTTTGCGAAATAAGACGGGTCGTTGACCTGGTCGCGGCCAAAGCTGATCGCGTCAATTTTTGATGCAAAAGATCGTGTGCTCAGTCTCCTGTTCTCTATCCTGCAGTCGCAGGTCAAAAGTTTCTGAGCTGTGTAAGTCCTTGTGCCGAAGAGACTTTATCGAGTTTTGGTAGGACCAGGCGGATTCGAACCGCCGACCTCTACCATGTCAAGGTAGCGCTCTAACCAACTGAGCTATGGTCCTAGTGGGGCGGCAGAGTATAAGGGGTGTCTAGGTGTACCTCAAGCACCCCGTGCTCCTGAGTTGGTTTAAGTCTTCAGCGCTTTTTGCAGTGCCTCTAAGTCACCTGTACCACCCATGGTGGAGAGGTCCTGACGCAAGCCTAGCGCATATTGCGGTGGGACCACCTCGGGTGCCTCGCCAGGACCGCCTGGTGGCGTGTAGTAACCCAGTGCGTACTGCCCCATGGCATACCCGGCAAGTTCTTGAAGTGCGGGGCTTAAGTCCTTGGCAAGTTCTGGCGGGCAGCTTAAGTACTGATTTTCCTCTTGGCGCAGCCAACCGAGCGCGTAGGTAATGTTGAGTCCGACTCGGTCTTGATCGCTATTGTTTGTGCCGCCGCCGTGAAAGACGGACCCCGAGTAGACGAGTACAGAGCCTGCCTTCATTTCGGCTTGAGTGATTTGTTCGGGCTTTATTTTCTGATCGTCCGGCCACTTTGTGCTACCGGGTACCACCTGTGTCGCACCATTTTTAGTGGTGAAGTCGGTGAGCGCCCAGATCGTATTGAACTGAGGCTCAAGGTGAGACAGGTGTTTACCCCATGCCCACCGGTCTCGGTGAATGGCCTGTGCCGTTTCTCCGGGTCGAATACGAATAATCTGCGTGAGATGCAGCTGCACCCGCTCGCAGAAGGGAGCAAGAAACTCACGACACGGCTCGAGTATTGTTGAATGCTCAATAAGCTCTCGGCACTTTTCTGAGCGTATTAAAAGACCCCCCGTACGTGTCGTATTAAAACCAGCAAACGGATCCTCCCCGTTACTGGTGTGGTTCATGTAAGGGTCGGTCTCTGAGCGCAGCTCGGCAATAAAGTCGCTGCTCACAACGTTGTCGATAATGAGCGCTCCGTCCTCACTGAGCACCTCTGCAATCGTTTTAGCGTCTGTCTTTGACGAAAAATGTTTAATCTCAGTCATGGCTATGCACCGTCCCTTAATCGTCTTTCATCGCAACACATTTGATTTCAATCTTCATTGACGGATCAACCAGTGCCACCACCTGAACTAATGTCTGAGCAACTTCTGGCGGCTTGCCGTACAGGGCCTGCCGCGCGCTAAAGAGCTCTGTGACTTGTGACATACACTCATGCATATCGGTGACAAACCACGTTTCCTCGACAATGTTATCCATGGTGCAGCCAAACGCTTGAAGTACAGACTCAATGTGCTGATACGCAAGCTTCATTTGTTCAACTAAACTTTCAGGTGCCTGACCCGTGGCGTCTGTCCCCACTTGGCCCGCCATGTGTAGGGTGTTTCCCACTTGAACACCTTGACTGAAAAAGTCGGCGTAAGGTCCGTTTCTAAGAAGTTTTTTGTCCAGTGCCATGTGTCCCTCCGCTGGCGCTCTTTTCGTTATTAAGTGCTTGCTTGGCGCCTTGTCTTCAACATTGATTCAATTTAATACCAATGCTTGGCTGTGAAAAGCGCATTTATTCATCGTTGGATAAATCCAAAAATCGCTGATCAAAAAGTGGCGGTTTTCGTATCATGGCCGACCTGTGAATTCTCACGGCCTGCTGTAAGTCTGCGACAATTTCAGGGTGCTTGACTGCAATGTTCTCCCGCTCAGCCACGTCCCGCTTTAGGTTGTAGAGTTGGGGCGTCTCGAGGGGGCTTCCCCCTTGAGCACGATCAAACAGGTGAAGTTTGAAGTCGCCTTTACGGTAAGCACGCAGCTCGCCCTTGCGATACAACGCCACCTCGTTCCGCGGGCTAGCCCCGCCGGTGAATAGCGAGTCAGTCAAGTCAAAGCCGTCGTCGGCCGTTGATGCATCAATACCCGTAATCGTGGCGATGGTCGGGTAGAGGTCCAGCACACTGCCCAGCTCTGAGGTTATTTTTGGAGTTACTTTTCCCGGCCACCAGAATACGGTCGGTACCCTGACGCCGCCTTCGTAGACTTCTTGTTTGGAACCTTTGAAAGGACCGGCGCTACCGGAAAATTGGGTGCTTGCTGATTGCCAGGGGCCGTTGTCACTTGAGAAAAAAACCAGCGTATTGTCATCAAGCCCCGCCGTTTCAAGCGCTTTTATGATTTCACCGACGCTCCAGTCAATTTCTTCAATGGTGTCTCCGTAAGGTCCCGCAAGACTTTTGCCTTGAAACGCCTCGTCAGCAAAAATAGGCAAGTGCGGCATGGTGTAAGGGAGGTAAAGAAAAAATGGCTGATCGGCCTGTTTCGCTATAAAGCGAACGGCTTCTTTGGTGAGTCGTGCAGTCAGCGTGGGTTGCACGGTGGGCTGCTCAAGTAACTCGTCGGTGCACCCGTGCTTTGTGCACTCACTGCGCCACAACGGGACATTGAAGTCGTTGTAGTCAGGCGCCTCAAAGCTTTTAAGAAAGTCACTGAAAATCGCCATGAGTTCGCTGCTCTTGCCGGCTTTTTGGAGCTTGAATAAGTCTTCAACCCCCGGTCGTCTAACGAACTGCATGTCGTTGGAATAAGGTATCCCGAACCAGTAGTCAAAGCCGTGGCGGGTGGGGAAAAAGTCGGGTGCATCGCCCAAGTGCCACTTCCCTAAAATGCCCGTACGGTAGCCCGTGGCTTTGAGTGCTTCAGCCAGTGTGACCTCGGCGTGCGGAATACCTCGAGTGTCGCCGGGGAACATCACGGGAGTCCCCACACCATAAAGTCCTGTTCGTACTGGGTGCCTTCCGGTCAGCAGGGCCGCACGACTGGGCGAGCAGACAGGGGAGGGGACATAGAAGTCGGTCCACTGCTGACCTTCCTTGGCGAGGCGATCGATAGAGGGCGTGCGAATATAAGGGTGTCCGAAGACGCCGAGGTCACCCCAGCCCATGTCGTCGGTGTACAAGATTACGATATTGGGTTTTGAGCCTTCCCGCGCACTCTGCTCGTCAGTGGTTGCAATGGATGTGTTCGAGAACAATACCAATAAGGCGCCGAGAACAGCCGTGAGTAATGAGTTGCATCTTTGGTAATAGCCAGTGGTACGTGTGTTCGTAATCATTACGTGGCCTCGATACTTGTGACGAGTGGGCAGTGCCTATTGGGCTGCCTGCTTCACCTCGATGTTCATTTTCAAAACCTGCCTTTTGCTTGAGAAATAGAACGACGATCAGTCGTTACAGTGAGGCGATTAAGCCCTTTTAGTCCTCGGTACTTTCATCATAGCCGCGCTCAGAGGCCTTAATGCCGCTGGCCTCAATAGTGATTTTGCGTGCCTTGTAAAGCGCACCCACCGCCTGTTTGAACACTTTTTTACTGACACCAAATGTCGCGTAAATCGCGCGGGGAGGGCTTTTGTCGGTCAGTGCCAAAAACCCAGAATTTTCGCTTAGCTTGGTCTCTATGGCGTGAGCAACATTCTGAATCTTAGACTCACTGAACCCGGGCCGACTGAGTGACAAATCAATTTTCCCATCTTCGCGAATCCGCTGAATGTATCCCTCTAGCGTCTGCCCTCGGCGAATTCTTCGGTACAGCTCGTTACTGTAGAGCAACCCCCAGAACTGGTGATTAACAATGGCCTTGAACCCAAGGTCGGTCTGCTCGGCGACGAGTAACTCCACCTGTTCACCGACCTCGAGTCCGGTGGCTGTGTCTTCAATCCAGTGATCAATGCGTGTCGAGCCCGCAGGCCGTCCCTGATTATCAATGTAGACTTTTACCAGGGTGAAGGCGTCCGGTTTCAGGGGGTGCTGTTGCTCCGCAAAAGGAACAAAAAGGTCTTTACTTAGGCCCCAATCAACAAAAGCACCGAGGTGATTCACGTCGACGACTTTTAGCCAAGCGACTTGCCCAATGGTCAGCGTACTCTGCTCATTCACTTCTATTTTTTGTTTGATGTTAAATTCCTATGTCGTCGATGCTGTGCCGACTTCCGGCTTTTATGCTCTGCGTTTTGGATGAATCTCACTTCTACTCCAAGCGGCATTCGAGGCTGTCACAGTGGGGCTTTGGCAACAAATTTTACGCTGAGCTTAGCGTACTCGCTTCGCACCCGTCGGGACTACGCAAAAAAGAACTCTTGGTGGATTATTGTGAGTATTGACGGTCCAGATCGACAGTCAAGCCAAGATTTTCTAGGAATTCATACGCCTTGCCAGTACGCTCTTCCCCTCTCATTCTCATGTCAATAATAAGGAACCTGTCATGGCTATTGGTGTAATTGCAACCATTCCCGTCCAAGAGGGCAAGAACGAAGAATTTGAAGCCGTATTTATGGCGCTCGCAGCTCAGGTCGTCGCCAACGAACCAGGCTGCAGTTTTTACACGCTCAACCGCAGTAAGTCTGACCCACAGACGTACAAAGTATTAGAGTCGTACGTTGACAAAGCTGCGCTTGAAGCGCACGGCAAGACTGATTACTTCAAGGCGGCTAACGTCAAGCTTGGCGGCTTAGTCGCCGGCATGCCAGACGTTGAGTACCTCGACGGTATCGAAGGCTAGCCCGCTGACACAAACCATCAGGGCGACTCGTTTTCGAGTTGCTCTGCTTTCCACTCCATAGCCATTCGCACACGACCCTCGACCGAGGGATGCGTGTAGAACAATACTTCCTGCAGGGTGCCCGGCCTGGGATTTCGGTATTCGGCGGTCTTAACGAGGGCTGAAGCGAGGCCGTCCGGTAAATTAACCGTCTCCAATGAGTACCGATCCGCATCGGTCTCGTTCATTCTCGAAAGCGTATTATTAATGGGTGCGAAGAACGTCATTAACACGCCAACCAGTAAAATCAGTACCGGAATACTTGCTGGATTACGAATGTCCTCATCAGCCGAAAACCATCGAGCGACAGGTGCAAATAACTTGTCCGCAAGCAAAAAGGCGACAACAATTTGGGCGCTGAGTAACAGTACGATCCACCAAATGTGCCCCGAGACGTAATGGCCAATTTCGTGTCCAGTCACAGCCTTCACTTCATCCAAATCTGCTTGTTTCATCGCAACGTCTGAGATCGCAATGCGGGCTGATGAACCGATGCCGGCGACATTGGCGGTGAAATTGTTCGACTGGCGTGACCCGTCGTACATAAAGATACGCTCGGTGGGAATATTGGCCTCGACGGCCAGTGCTTCAATTGCTTCCTTTACCTCGCCCTCAGGCACCGCGGTGTACTCGTTAAACAGTGGCTGTATCAGCGTTGGGCCCAAGATCATCATGAGCGTAATGACGCTGGCGGTAACCCCACCAAACCAGGCCCACCACAACTTCCCAACCCGGTTCACCAGTACGTAGAACAAGGCCAATAATACGCCCATGATCACGGCGCTTAACGCCAGACTCAGGCCGGCTTGTCCAAGGAAGTCGCCCAGGGGCTGAGTGGTCATATCGTATTGGGTTTGACGGTACCAGCTCGTGTAGATCGTCCAGGGGAGTTCGATAATCGACGAGAGCACAATAAACGCGGCGCTGACTCGAAAGGCGCGATTGAAGAGCCCTTTTCCGGACAGCTTGACGGCCAGTGTGGTCAGAATACCGCTGCGAAGGATGAGCCAGGTTGAGAGAACGGTCACGACCAAAGACCAGAGCATGAGCCAGTGATTACCTGCGGTGTAGGCCGCCGCTTGCGCAAGGGCTTCTTCGCCTAGACCGTCGATATAGGCTTTTGTGGCCATTTCAGCGTTAAATGCCATGGTGTTTGCTCCCATTTTTTTTTATTGTCGGTTCGGCGCAATGGTGGCCCGCACGCAACGGTGTTGAGCCATGATAAGGCGATGGGCTTTTGGGAGCTAGGGTGTTGGGTGTGAGAATAAGGAAGGATCGGTCGTGAAGGCGCTCGAACTGAGGGTTGGTAAAACCGCAGCAAAGCGACTTGCTGAGGAGGGCTGGCACGCAGACCTTGTGGACGGTCTGATCGGTGCATCAGGCGGTCCAAAGTGGCTCATTCTTGGCCAACTCGACCGTGTGCTCGTCGGAGAGTTATTTGCCGGACGCAATCGACCGCTCGATGCTGTTGGTTCATCGATTGGCAGTTGGCGACACGCTGCCATGGCACAGCCCAATCCGTCCGAAGTGTACGATCGATTCGAGCGCGCGTACCTCACTCAGCGTTACGCGTCGGCAAAGCCGACGGTTGCAGAGATTACAGAGGTGGCACTCGGACTCATGAGGTGTTTGCTGGGCGAGGGGGGTGAGCGCCACGTTGTTGCGCATCCGTGGCTTCGATCCCACGTAGTCACAGCGCGTGGAAAGGGCCTCAATGGCGCTGCACCGGGCCCAGGCTTAATGGCGGGAATGGCCGTGGCGGCGCTGGGCAATGCCGTAAGTCGGGCAACTTTACCGTTGTCGTTTCAACGCGTTGTCTTTGCGCACCAAGAAGCGCGGCCACTGGTGCCGTTACTTGACGGGTTTGAGACGCAGTACGTCGCACTCTCAGAAGCCAATGTTTTCAA
>Ga0209716_1002031_pt1 | contig 13904 bp, 14 predicted proteins | sample COGITO_mtgs_1205_FD_184811 | JGI IMG/M metagenome (GOLD analysis project Ga0209716, IMG submission 184811) | Pelagic marine microbial communities from North Sea - COGITO_mtgs_120531 (SPAdes) (version 2) | ecosystem: Environmental > Aquatic > Marine > Epipelagic ...
AATAACGTTTGGTAAGGTTGTTGCTCAACGTCAGCGACGATCAGCAGGCTTCTATTCTTCTTTACAACGTGTTCTAAGACACTTTGTATCTTTCTTATATTAGGTATAGGCGAAGACACAATAAGGATCATAGGGTTGTCTAAAACAGCTATGCCCTTGTCTTTGTCTGTTATAAGATGTGGTGATTTTAATCCTGAATCGAATTGAGTACCTTCTACAAACTCCACATACGTTTCGTTCGTATCAGATTCTTCCATCAATACGACTCCATCTTTGCCAACTTTTCCGAAAGCTTCACCAATGAAGCCCCCAAGCTCTTCGTCGTTGTTTGTGCTAATGTATGCAACTTGCTTAAGCATTTCACCATCAACCGGAATACTGGTAGTATCAAGATATTCCAAGACCTCCTTAGCACAGTCTTCAACGCCTCTTTTAATTTCTCTAATTTTGTCATCACTTATAAATTCACTCAATTCAACTAATAATGAGTGAGCAAGGACGGTCGAGGTTGTCGTACCGTCACCTGCTTCACGCACTGTATTTCGGGCAGCTTCTTTAACTAGTGTTGCACCGATGTTTTCGACCGGATCCATCAAGACTACGCTTTCTGCTACGGTTACACCATCTTTAGTGATGACCGGTCGGCCAAGAGCGTCTTCGTAAATTACGCATTTGCCGGAAGCGCCTAATGTGGACTTCACTGCGTTAGCTAACTTTTCGACGCCAGCCATAATTTTTCCGTTGGCAGCACTGCCAAACGTGAGATCCTTTACAATCTCGCTAGGGTTATTAAATTCCATTATATTAAATTAAATTGTTTTTGGTTTATTCGAATGTTTTAACGACCTTAGGTCCTTGTGCGAATTCGAGACGCGATTTGTAGTGCGCTATCGATGTATCAATAGCTTGCTCAGCACCCTCTAATGTTTCCCTGCGAGTTACGTCTTTCCAGGAATCTTCTAACAACAACTCTGTTTGATAGTAGCCGTTAGGTAGTTGTACAATTCTCCAGTTCTTTTTTGCTGAAGCATGTTCCCAGAAAGCTTTGGCTTTTTCGGATACTTGTTGGTCGCCACTTGTTGCAGTGGTCGTACGGTAATAAAATGTCATTTGGTTTTTATTTTAGGTTATTACTTACCTGGTATAATTACTTGCGCATCAGCTTAGTTAAGTCTTTTGTCTTATCGCTAGACCCCATTGAAGATCCAAACCAATACCCATATACATCACCTAAGGTACGCAAGAAAAACCCACTAAACGTAGTTATTAATCCTTTTTGCACTTCTGTTAATGTTTCCCAATCCAGGATATCTGTAAATATAGCCACCGCTAAGCCAATAGCAATAACTAATGTTACATAAGTTAGCACATCAGGCGTTACTTTACTCTTACCTAGCTCACGTGCTTCTTTACGATCTAAAATCTCTTGCTGATATGCTTCTTTAATAAAAGCTTTCTTTTCAGCGGGTGTATCAATAAATCTGTCCGCAACCTCAGCTGCCTTGTCTAGTAACGGTGCTGCGCTACCACCTAGTAATTTTAATAGTTTACTCATAATGTATTTACTATTACTATCGTTAGCGTTATTATTATCAAATGTCTACTCTTATACAGTCATTTCAGCCTCTTCTTCGTTAGCTTTATACTCACCTGTCTCCAAGTTTACAGAAATGCTTCCGTAAGTTTCTTCAAGCTTCTTTTGCTCTGATTGCAAAGCTTCTTCAAGTACTACAACTTGAGAAAGTACTTTAGACTTTTCAAATTCTAAGTCGCCTAAAGCACCTTTAGCACGATTAAAGTTAGACACTGCGAGACGTACTGCCTCTAGTTCTTCTTGGGTAATTTTGTTAGCCTCAGCCATAATTAAATAGTTTTATTGAATTCAATAATGCAAATATAATACCAAAACAGAATAATCTGTCAAGTTGTCTTATGCATCAACAGCTCCGTCAAAAGCTTCTAGTGTTTTAAGGTAATCGTAAGATTGTGCAAGTACGTTGTCAGCAGACTCCCAGTCTGGAGTGAAGCTGTACTCTGATTGAGAAATTGCTTCTTTATGTCCAGTACGTGCAGCAGCATCTACGTAAGTCTTTACAGTAAAGTGTGCTGTACGGTTAGTTACCCATTCTGTTTCATGAACAGGAACACCTGGATTTCCATCCTCATCTGGTTCTGGAAGGGTCATGTTAGTTTGTTCGTACTCAGATACGTGGTAACGTAGGTCTGAGATGTTGTGGTAAGCATCTGCAAATGTGCTACCAAATTTTTCAAATGATTGAGTTAAAGCCATTTTGTTTTTGTTTTATGTTTGTAAAAATAGTTAAAATACTTGTATTAAAGAACCACAAGTGATTGCCCATTCGCACTTAAGAATGCGTAGTTGTTGCTGTTATCACTTTGGTCTGCAGAAGGAACCGAAGAAGATGTGTCTCCAAATATTAAGTCCCCATCTACACCAGCTGATGACGCTGAAATAGGAGTGCCAGAGTTATATATCTTTGCAATATCTGTAGCGTTTAACGCTGCATCCCACATGTGCATATACATATAATCAGCAATACGACTACCACCTGTATTGTGGTCATTACCACAGAACGTTAGTTCGTCTAAGCCCATATTGTATCTAGCACCGTTATTTGATACCGCTGAATTTGTAAGCTCAACACCGTTCCAGTATATCTTAAATGCATTAGATGCAACAGACTCTGAACCATTGTAAGTAAGAACTAAGTGAACGAAATTATTGCTATTTGTACTACCTCTGTTTGAACTTGTCCAGGTGTTTGTACTGTTCGTTCCAGTACCCGTAGCAGAGTTATTTGAATGCAACGCCCACTGAGCATTAAAGTTAGTTGCACTACTCCTGTACATCGCATTAAATCTATTTAAGCCGTAGTCGTACTGCAGAAAGAATCTGTTTGCTGTTGATGTAGTTCCAGAGGGAGTTAAATCAAATATAATTAAGTTTAAATCTGATGCTGCCCATTGAGGTCTTATCCATAGAGAGGCTGAAAAGTTCTCAGTCGTAGATTGTAGTGGCAGGTCAGTCGCTGCATGCCATTTAATGTCATCACTTAAATCCCAGTAATATTGAGCTGCGCTGTATCCATAGAATTCTGACATACTATGTGGAACTGTTTTGCCTGCTCCCGCAGATAAAGTAGCCAGGGAGTTACTTGAACTCCCTAGCTCTGTTTTAATATCAGAGATACTTATTGCTCCGCTACTTTGTAATGGCATCTATCTGAGCTTTAAGTTCATCAATTTGTTTTTGCTGCTCTTTAAGAGCTTCAATTAAGACGGCTGTAATGTTACCATACGCAACAGACAGCATTCCGTTCTCTTGCTCTTTAACAACCTCTGGAAGCACTTCACGAATCTCTTGTGCAATAACACCCAAGGATTTTTCTTCACTTCCTATCTTGTTGTATTCAACGCCTCGTAGACTCATTACCTTATCAAGAGCGCTATCAATAGTAGCAACATTCTCTTTGATACGAGAGTCAGAGTAAGCTGTGATATCTCCAGTAGCTGTAAAGTTACCAGCAAGAGCATTACCGTTACTAGATAAATTGCTAAGACCTACTTCTGTTGGTGTATGGTTGTGCGCGTCAGGTGCAAAGGTTGAAGGTTTGCTACTAACGTTACTCCACTCTACTGCACCCGCAGAAGACGCGTAGTTTACAGACTGACTTCCAATGTTGCCAGAAGTAATAACTTCTACCCAAGATAACGGCGTTGGCCAAGCTGCTCTTAAATAAAATCTATTTGTGTCTGCTCCAGACACCATTTGAAACCCATAAAAATTGGTAGAATCCTGATGTCCGTAATGTATTGATTGCAATCCAACCCAGTGTGAAGTGGTGGTGTTTGGTTGCTCAGCAGGAGAACTCCAAGAATCAATAAATCCTGAACCCCAGTTTGAACCAATAGCATTTAAACCAACCGTTCCATACCCCATACTTCCAGTGCGGTAGTTTACACTTGCATTGTATCTAGGCTCGTATGGTGAGTTTGCAGACATTGGATTCATGCCATTGAATCCCATAGTCCTATCACTAAGCTTTAGCAGGTTAGATGTCCCGTTTGGGTCTAGATAATATCCAGTATCCGCAGAGTCATAGAATATTGGAGCACGCATTGAACTTGCAGATTCCATGTATACATTAGAATATATTCTACTATCTTCTACTTGCATTCTCATGTTTCCAGCATACATTAAACTAAGAACATGCGCTGTATAACTGCCCATAAATACCGAGCCTGGGGTATGCACATACATACCTGCTTCAATACCTGGAGTACGAGCGTGTAGTACAAACTTTACGTGAGGTTCGTTACTAAATCTTACTTGAGTACCCCATGACCCTGGGTCTGACCAATCATCTCCACTATCTCCCACGTAAAGGTTTCTTAAACGAGAACCTCCTGCTGGGTTTAAGTAGTAGTTAGTGTTATCAGAATCGTAGAATATTGGCGCGCGCATTGACCCGTTGGCAAACAAGTTGTTGTTTACAACAACGTCAGTTTGGCTTGCCGTACCAACATATCCACCAATTGTCATCAACAATGCCTCTTCACCATCTCCATTTCCGTCGTTGTTTGCATCTGTCGTTGGTGAGTTGTTGTAAAAACGAATACCCGAATAGTTTGCTCCTATGCGGACACCAGTATGATATCCGATAATTAAATCTCTATAATGCGGATGATCCCATCCACCATTACCAACGTCAAGACCCATAGAGTAATGGTTGGGGGCAAAACTATGTCCTCCACCACTTCCAGATGGGAAGTTTCCTTTAAGGTCAGTAAAAGCTATCTGTGACGTGTTGTTAGAGTTTCCAGCACTAGTTGCATAACTTACAGACTGGCTACCTATGTTTCCTGCGTGTATTACGTTATTTCCTCCCTGCTGAAGAGTTCCGCTTGTTACGTTAACCGTACTTCCACTAATCCTTAAATTAGTACCTGTTGACTCTAGATTTAGAGTTCCGTAAGCTCCGCTTTGTCTATTGTAAGCTATAATGTAAGCCTGTCCAGCAGACACCCCTATTTCAGCAGCAAGTCCAGTTTGAGCGTTACCAGTATACCATCCAGCAAAGCGGCCCATACCACTAGTAGATACGTCTCCACTAAAGTCTCTTTGTGATGTAGTAGCTGAGTTTCCAGAATTATTAGCGTAAGAAACAGACTGAGAACCAATGTTACCGGTGTTAATAGCAGTAGAAGCGTTTTGTTTGGCATCAAGAAGTGTAGATAACCAAGCACCAGCCCAAGACATATAAATATTACCATCTTCGGCAACAGTTGCTCCTCTTGTATTACTAAATACAAAATCAATTTGGGAACTACTTGTAGACAAGGAAAGTACACCCTCAGCAAACACGCCTCCTCTATCCCAAGCAGCTCCAAGTCTTACTTCACCAGAATATAGCTCAGGGTTGCGTGTTGATATATTACCACTCCCAGGGTCAGCTACCAATACTCTACCTCTAACATCATTGCTTCCGTAGGCTATTATAGGACTATATCCACCTACAGTATCTGCATTTCCTGCGGATGCTGCATAGTTTACTGATTGACTTCCGATGTTACCAGTGTTGATTGCTGTACCAGACTGCTGGTATCTACCATCAAATTGTGATTGCTTCTTTGTACGAAGACCATCAATACGAGATGAGTTTATAGTAGTTAATGGAGCTGGAGCGTAGACTATGTAAGCTGGAGTTGCACTATCGTAAAACTTAAAGTTAGTATCATATGCAATATCTGGAAATCCATCCTGGTGATACCCACGAATGTTTTGGTCAGAGTAAATGTGATAAACAGCCCCACCGCCTCTTAAGAAGAAAGTGTATCCCATAGAGTGAGTAGTTCTGTACATATCAGCACAGATTGTAGTGTAAGATTCTTGAAATACTCTAAGTCTATCAGAGTATTCAGCTCCTCCCCAGCCACCAAAGTTTCCTTCCCAATCTATAAGAAGACCACCGTGGTGCACACCAGTTCCAATGGGGTCCCAAGGCGCTTGTTCACTATAGCCTCGCTTGATAATAATTCTACGCCAAATATCCTGGTCACCCCAAATAAAGTGAACAGGGTAGTATGTGTCTGGGTCTCCTTCTACAAAAATATCACAAGAATATGGAAGACCCGTAACACCTAAGGTTGTCTTAAGTCTGTTCATCTCTGTAGCAGAGACAGACACACCGCTTACTTGGCTAGCAGATGCTACAGATTGGCTACCGATGTTACCTGTGTGGATAACAGCATTACCATTATTGAAAATAGTATTACCAACGTAAAGATTATTTTCTACTCTAACGTGAGCATCACCCTCACCTACAGAAAACAACTTTACACCGCCGTTGTTAATAGCATCGCCATAAAAGCGAATGCCTCCGTATGTCTGACTAGCTCCAATTTTAATACCAGTGTGCCAGTCTAAGGTCAACTTGGTGTAATTGCCGCCAAAGTTCTCCATATGTGTATAGATGGAGTAATCATTCTGGGCATTTGAGCCTAGGTAAAGTCTTCCGTTTGAGGCGGTAGTATAAGCATTTGTTACACCATTGTTTAATGCAAGAAGACTTCCATTTACAGTGGTACTTAAAAGATTTGCCATATTAGTTCAGTTTCTTTTTTAGCTCGTTTACTTCTTGTGATAATTCTTGCATAGCCTTAAGCAAAATTACGCTCAGGCGCTGGTATTGGATACCCTGAGGCTGTCCTTCCTCGTTGTATGTTACAACCTCTGGGAACAGCTCTGCTACATCTTCTGCAATCAAACCAATTTCTCGGTCATCTACCCCAATCTTATTGTAGGAGACAGCCTCTAATTGGTTTACTTTGTCTAATGCTGGGTCTAGCGAAGTGATGTTCTCCTTGAAGCGGATAGAAGAAGATTCAGTGAATGTTCCTTCTACTGTTACACTACCTATAAAGGTTACCGTTTCTGCTTGTACGTTTTTTGGTTCAGCATTATCCAATACCCAGTATCCGTAACCAGCGTGGTTACCCCAACCGTATGCTGTGTTCCAGTTAGAAATATTAGTGGAACTAAAATCTCTACTATCCCAAATTTGATGTTTAATATTACCAAGTGACCATCCACCTGTATATAGCCTATTAGTATCATTTTCTAATCCCAAGAAAACAGCATAGTCATTACTAATATGAAATGCCATAAATGCATCAGTTCCTTCGTCAGCATAAATTTGCAGAGAGTGATTGCTAGATGTATCAGTACCAATATCCCCTGTAGATTTAAACTTTGTAGCCTCAGGCCAAGAGCCAGGGTTTTGTGTATCACCCCTTGCTATAAATCCGTATGTGTTATTCCAATTAGTGTTACCATCTGTAATATACCCGGCGCCATTTGTTAGCTGGTTGTTGTTCGTAGGTATACTGCTAGATACGGTATCTATAGCCGGTAATATTTCTTCTTCAATACGAGTGTTTACTACTGCAGCAGCACCGGCTGCGTCTGCATAGGCGCTAATATTACCAGAAGATAAAAGAAGACCTTCTTGTGCTCTGTCTACCCAAGGATTTACATATAATTGACCGTCATATTCATACAATGCTGTAGCAGAATAACCACCTCTATGAAATCCAATTGCAGGTGTATTGTTGTCAGTTGTTTCAATTTCAATAGCACCCTGTGTATAACCAGGCTGTGCAGAATCTATTATGCCAGAATTATATAAAAAAGTATAGTGACCATTAAGAGTATCTGTTGCGTCACTTCTTACAAAAGAACTACTATCTAAACCATCAAGTAATTCAGAATCTGCTGCTTTAGCAGTAGCATCTAACTTGGCATCTATAGCGGGTAATACTTCTTCTTCTATGCGAAGATCGACCGCACCCGCACTACCTGCCGCATCATATAATCCTGCGTGATTACCCCAGCCGTAAGCGGTGTTCCAGTCTGTAGAATTACCGCCAGTTGCGGTGATTACACCGTCTACCTGTAGTTTTGTGGCTGGACTAGCCGTCCCGATACCTACGTAGCCGTCACCTCTTATTGCCAACTTTGTAGACCAACTACCCCCGTAATAAGTTTGAAAACAAAAATCTATGTTGTTTCCACTAGTCCAACTTCCGGCTCTAAACGTCATACCATTTGACGTATTGTAAAAGTTTGTTATATAATTGTAATAAGAACCATTATCATAAGCCCACGCAAGGTCTTCGGTATTTCCAAGTTGAATCGCGCCTTCAACGTGTAATTTTTGTTCCGGATTAGTTGTACCAATACCTACGTTGCCATTGTAATTAACACGCATTTTTTCACTGCCTGCTACTTGGAATGCAACTGGACCTCCTGTATTTGAATTTAAATATGTACCAGTGCCAAAATAGAATCTATCATTACCAGCAGAGTCTTTTATAAACCCATCACCTGCACCATTGTCAAGTCTAATATTACCTCCTGATACGTGTAGTTTATCCGCAGGACTAGTAGTACCAATGCCTACGTTGCCTCTAACATACATATTACCGTTGTCATACATTATGACGTTGTTAAATGTATCAGCAGAGTTGTTCCATCTAAAACCGTAAGATGGTGATCCTACAAAGTAAGCATTATCGGTAAGTGCGGATTTCCCGTTTAACTGTATGCCTCCGTTTACATCTAATTTGTAAGCTGGACTAGTAGTGCCAATACCTACATTGCCGGTGTATAACATTGTCATAGCAGAGCCAGCTCCAACGTTAGGGCTAAAATCAAAAGAACCAGCACCTTCATTATACCTAATTCTCCCTTGAGCAGCACCTGCATTACTCCAAAAATCTAAATCTAAACTTTGAGCATTATTTGTATTTTCAATAATAATACCTGTTGGTCCAGATGTTGTAGATTTTATATGTAACTTCTGCTGAGGACTAGTAGTCCCGATACCTACGTTGCCACTACCCTTAATGACCATTTTTTGGGTGGCATCGTTTAGGTTTGAAACGTTTTCATCGTGGGTGTAAAAGTTTAATTGAGTACTCCAGTCAACACCATTCTGACTTCTTGAACCTGTTATACCACTCCAGTGAGTTCCCTCTGAAGTTACACCAGTACCAAAATAAATACCAACCATATCGTCAGCATTACTTGAAAGGACGTTTATTATTCCCTTCATATTGGTACCCTTAGTTATAGTACTTGAATAAGCGTTAGCTCCAGTTGAAGCAACGTTTAATTTAGCAGCAGGTGCGGTACTTCCAATACCAACGTTTGTATAACTATCAATGGTCATCGCATTAAACTGCCCAGCAGGGTGAAATGATATATTACCGTTGCTGTTGTATATGTTTAAAGCCCCAGCTCCGCCTGCTGCTGTATACGCTGTACCTGCTTTCCAAATCTGAGCATTACCATTATTTGTATACCATACTATATTAGTGTACTGAGACTGTACTCCGTTGCTTCCTAAGTAAATTTCACTAAAGTTTGCAGTTCCAGTAAACCTTGCTGCTGCACCTGTTCCACCACTATTTACCTCTAACTTAGTTCCAGGATCAGTGGCCCCAATACCTACGTTGCCTCCTGATGACTCTAGGGAACCTAATAACTTTAATGCCATATTATATTAATTAATAAAGGGGAAGGAAGATCAAACTCCCTCCCCCTTTTTATTATTACACTAATTTAGGTATAATTAGCTTACGAAGCCGCAGCTCCAACTGCAATAACATTGTATGTTGCGTCCGGGGCGTTAATTGTTATTGTCATTTCACCACCAGAAACCGTTTGACGTATGTCAACTAACACTAACTGGCCATTTTCGTCATACACCTGAACATTAGCAGGGAATGTTAACCCGTGTGCTGAGTGTGCAATAGTAGCTGTACCTGAAGATGTTGTAACCGATGCGGCGTACGCTACTGGTTTAGAGTCAAGCTGCGCTTGAATTGCAGATGTAACACCATCTACGTAGTTAAGCTCTGTTGTAGTAGCAGTAACTCCGTCAAGGATGTTAAGTTCTGAAGCCGTAGCCGTAACACCATCCAAAATGTTAAGTTCCGCAGCAGTTGAAGTAACTGCAACATTATTTAGCTTAAGACCAGAAGCAGTCTTGATGTCTATCTGACCAATTATGATATTTCCGTTAGTTCCCGCAAATACTTCGGAATTATTGGTTGCATCAGTTAAGAATACAAAAGCCTCTTGACTATCATCGTATCCGTAGAAACCAACAAAAGCTTCAGTTCCATTATGGTAACGGAATTCAATACCACGGTCTTTGTTGTCATCAGCTGTAGGAGCTGTATCACCACCAAGAGTAAAGATTGGATCGTCAACGGTTACCGTAGTAGAGTTGATTGTTGTAGTTGTTCCAGCTACAGTTAAATCACCATCAACGATAAAGTCTCCAGTTACTTGTACGTCTGGAGTATTAGTGCTTGAGCCAATAATAATAGTTGTCGCTCCAGTGCCGTGTACGTTTTCAGCGTGTGTAGTATCTAATGCTGCAAGTGTAGCTGTTAAGTTTGTTCCTGATACACTGTCATCTACTGGTGTTGCAAATGATAAAGTTCCAGAACCGTCCGTTTTTAAGAATTGACCGTTAGATCCATCAGTAACATTCAATCGTGCAATATCTACCGAGTTGTCTGCAATTTTAGCTGCTGTTACTGCATCGGTTGCAAGTTTATCTGTTGTAACCTGAGCGTCTGCAATTTTTATTGTACTAACCGCATCGGTAGCAAGTTTTGCAGTACCAACCGCGCCATCTGCTAGTTTACCAGAAGTAACTGCAAGGTTAGCAATGAGCCCGGTAGCTACACCAAATGCTTTAATAGAAAGAGTGTTACTGCTAAGAGTAATACTAGTCTCATCAGCAGAAGCGCCAACTAGTTCCCATGCGGTACCGTTATATACTTTTAATTTGTTAAGCGTAGTATCATAAGCAAACTGACCTGAAGCAGGTGACGTAATGCCAGCAATCTGCGTAGAGTTGAGGTTATGAATCTGTGCGCTCCGGAGCTCGTTCTTCTGTAAATCTAAAAATGAGGAGAGACTTATGCTCGTTGCGTCTAACCCCGATACAATCTTTAATGCCATTGTTTTTTTGTTTTTGTTTCTTGTTTAGTTAAAATAGGCTTTTCCAGAGTATGGAGTGGAGAACCTTAGTTCTACTTGATTTAAAGAGGTATACTCAACCTCACATATAATTACATTTTCAGTGCTGTCCACTACGGATACAGCGGGTTGTTTATCTAAATTGTGTGTTATTGTCCATGTAGCTGCTGCTGAGGATTGCGTATGAGTGTACTTTTTGTCCGCACCCGCAGTTGTGGTATTACTAAATACGTAATAAGCCTCGTCTGTGAGACTCCCGTTAGTATTTACAGCAGTAACGTCTACAACAATAAAGTTATTGTCATCTTCATAGTCGTATGAGCTTGTAACGAAGTATTCTCCACGTACGTTAGGGTTGCCTACTTCTACAATAACAAATTTGCTAGCTATAATGGTACTCAGCATGTGGCTCACGTCAAGGCTGTCTTCTAGCATGTGTTTACTTATTGTAAAACTCCTTACATCCGCCAGCTGCACAACAGAATTGCTGTCCCCCACCCAAAAATCTCCTTTTAAGCGGTCCGATAAGCCCACTATATGTCTGAAAGACAACTGGCCCTCTGAAGTAATTACACTTTTATTTGCAAAATACTCCCCAATCTTCTTAAGTGGGTAGTTTTTAGTAGCACCGCCAATATCGGTACCTAATACTTTGTCATTACCGGCTACATCAGTATCTGTAGTATACGTATTTAATCTAGCCATTTCGACGTTTTACCTTATAGTTCTTGTTTCCTTCTTTTTTCGTGCCTTCGCCCCTGTTCCCACGGTTTGCAGCCACCGAAACGAAGCGATTTGTCCTGTGATCGAAGTCCATACCCTCAATACTGCGCCCATTTTTCTTAGCAGCGCGCCGTTGTGCCTGAGAATCAGCCTTTTTAGCCCTACGTGCAGGCGATTTCGCATACCTGAGGTCTCTCTCTGCCTTAGCCTTTGCAGCTTCCGGCGATAATTTCTGCTTTAAAGGTGAATTTGGCATATTAAACATGTTTATTTCCCTGAAACTAATCCGTGTAACTGTACGGTGGCATCGGCAATAGCACCTGTTTTTCTACCCGTCCATTTGCCAGCCGTCTTTGAAGCCGCTTTTCTTATGCCCGCCTTCGCAACCGTACCTATGCCAGGTAAACCCACTAGAGTATTGTCCATTTTAATACCCCCTGTGCCTGTTTTCTCTCTTTTAGTGCGCAATGCTTGGTTTATTTCATCGCTAGACATCACTTGTTTTAGAGGTGATCCTAATGAGTTGGGTCCGATTCCTTTTTTATACATTATTAGCTTGTTACGATCATACCTTGTATGATTACGCACACGCGCAAACACTTAACATGCGACATTAGGTAGCTATGTTTATTATTATATACCCTATCGTCACACTACCCCGTAGTTAATTTTATTCCGAAGGAATTTTTTTTTTAAAATGAACCAATTTTAGTCCACCCCACTGAAAAAATTTTTGTAAGATACAGGGAACTAACGGGTAACATATATAAAATAATTGATACACCCCAAAACGGAAACTGATTTCTTTTGGCCAGCCCCCCTGTTGATTCTGGTTTCCGGTTCACGGTTCACGGGTTCCAGGTCTGGTCCCGGCTACTGATCTGGTCAGACTAACTGTTTTCCGTGCACGGTTCGGGCTTTTCCCCTGGTCTGGTCTGGTCCCGGCTCTGGTCCTGGCTGTGTGCATGCGAGCGGCAGCGAGCTGCAAGCGTATAGCATATAGGTGTATATACCTAGGTGTTTGTGCATATAGCATTCTTACAAAACCGACACGAGATGGTATCGATAATATATATGTAACCAAAAGAGTAATACACATGATAACATTCACACAGTTCTTCAACGAAAACGCGAACCACTACTCACTCATCAAGTACAAGACTAACTACGCGAACCTGACAGATGAACAGATGGAACAGATCGACTACGAGGTCGGCATCGAGTGGGTAGACTACAGGATGGAACGGGTCTAACTACAGGACCGACACGAGTGACTGACGATAATATAAATGTAACTAAAAGAAACTATATGACTACTACTGACAACAACCTCGCCCTACTACAAGACCTTTACCTATGTGTGTCTGCGACCAGACCAAAGAACATGGACCAACTACTAAACTTCCTTGAGGATCAGATGGCGATTGAAGAGGATGTGATGTATGAACCAGATACAGAGGCCAAGTACTTGGACGTCTTCTTGAAGAAGAACAAGTAACAACATAACAGGAGCAGTCGCTTGACACGGGAGCAAGCCAACGAAACAGACTGCAAGCAGGACAGCCTAGCAGCTTAATCCGCGCAGAGGCCAGCAACATAAGAACCTGGTGCCACGGCTGGACCTGCATCCTGTACACATAACAGGGGACAGCAACAGTGCTGAACTAATATCGGAACAGATGACCGGAGAGGATCCGGCAAAAAGACCAGGTGTGGTTTCGAGCCTGGCGCCCTGTGCGCCTCAAGGCGTATAGCAAAATGTATAGCATTTTGTGCATAGCATTTTATACCTAGTACAATATACCTAGTGTTTATACCTAGTATTATATACCTACAATTTTCTTACAAAACCGACACGATGGAGTTTCGATAATATAAGTGTAACAAAAAAGAAATAATATGAATCCACCAATTATCAACTTCCAAGACTATCTACTATTTAGAAAAGACGACTTTGCAAATGCAACATTCGGAGTGCTATACGACCAGCTGTCAAGCGTAGGCAAAAATCTGATCGACGACGACGTCGCTTCTGAATACATCAAAATCTTCAATCTGCTATACAAGTAACTTACAAAACCAATACGAGACTAAAACGATA
>Ga0209716_1002037_pt1 | contig 13883 bp, 25 predicted proteins | sample COGITO_mtgs_1205_FD_184811 | JGI IMG/M metagenome (GOLD analysis project Ga0209716, IMG submission 184811) | Pelagic marine microbial communities from North Sea - COGITO_mtgs_120531 (SPAdes) (version 2) | ecosystem: Environmental > Aquatic > Marine > Epipelagic ...
TAAAAAAGGTTACCATAACTAGACCCCAAAGGGTGACAAAGAGCCAGAACAGATTGTCCTTTTCTGTTTCCGTCAGGTTTCCCGATATTAGGTCACTCAGTAGGCCTCTGGTCTCAAGGCACACAAAGAGCCATAGCTTCTTAAAAATATTCATACGTTTACAAACTCCTGTCTAATGGTTAATTCCACCACTACTTCACCGTCAGGGTGACTGCCGTACACCGAGACGAGTTTATCTTTTAGCTGTAGCATTTCTGTAAGCTGTAAAAGCTCGCTCTCGTCGTCTTCATAGTCTCTGTAGGCCGTGATGTAGGCAAGAACAAACTTTTTGTGCCTTCTTGATACGTTATTAACTAACTTATGGGACCACCAGTAAGCCTCAAGCACGTAGTCTGCCTCTGTGTCAATGTTCATGCTGCTTCCTCCGCGTCGTAGTCAAAGTTTTCAACAAAGTGAAGCCACTCACTATTCACCAGTTCCATTTCTTCCAAAATATATATGAAGTTTCTAATATGTATGTCACACCATGCTAAATCTTCAACGGAACATAGCGTTAAACCGTACTTTTCAAAAATCTCCGATGAACACTCGAGGACAACTACTCCTCCGTCGCCGTCAGTGTAAACACACACTGGTTTCTCATAAGCAGATCCTTCAGTAATAATCCAGTCCTCCTCAAAACTTGATTCACACCAATCCAAAAATTCCTGATAAGTTTTATTTAGTTTTTTAGCTATCTCTTTTTTTGTTAAAGCCATTGTGTTTTACTCCTTCTAGTCCATATCATGTCAATATTCATAATAACTTCCTTCTTCTACGGTTGCGGTCATTGCGTCGTATTGACTAGCCGTGAGGGCGTAGTGGTCGACAGGTTTATCGTCTATGATGATACCACAGAACAGATATGCTTCATGTAAACAATTCTCTGGTTCATAAGGCTGGTAGTCCTCCAGATTGAACAGGATCAAGTCTCCGTCGTGCGTTGTGTGGTACTCGTGGTCCTTAAATTGCATCCTTAGATGTAACTGGCTCATTGTGTCACCTCTCGTGGTTCATCGTACAACCGGGACCTTTGGAAGCTGTTTAAAGCGTCCATTGCTTCCCGGAGGGTTTGCTTGTAGTACTTCCCGATATTAGGCTCTCCGTCGTGCAATTGATGCAGGACACCGTAAGCCTGTAGTATCTGCTCTCGTGTTGCTCTCGTGGTCATAGGTTGGCTCCTATTAGGTCAAAGGCCAACACAAGGCCGAAGATTATACCGGACCCAATGCAGGCTTGAAAAGCTTCTTTGATGTTCTTGGTCATGCTCTGCTACTCCTACTTACTTTTCTTTAATCATAAACACATGACAATCTTTACGCGTCGGATGCTTGTACAGGCTGTACTTGCCTTTGATGTGCGTTGCAGCCGCCTGTGAAACCTTAGCATAGTTTGACCTAGTAACCAAGAACCAATGACCCTTTCCCATGCTTTGAAAAATGGCGTTCCACGTGTTCTGCCTTGTTTTCTGGGTTACTGAAACAGGCGCTTTCCGTGTTCGTTGTATTCTAAATGTAGACATATTATTCTCCAATTGTTTTAAAGTTTAGTTTATGTACCTAGACCCTTTGCAGGGTTTCGCCTGAGTCTCACAGGCTCATCAGTAGGCTTTAGTTTTGCTCTAGTTTTCTCCGCCAGTGTTTAAAATGTAGCCTGCTTACGGCTTCCTTCTCAAAGAATCTTACCTCTTCAGGGTGTAGACCTAGACCTTTTCTGGCGGCCTTAATGCGCCATTCTGCGAAACCCCGCTTTTCTTTTGTTGATGCCGTGTATGACTCCACGAATAATTCGATTATTCCTTCGGCTGTTTCTTTGTTCATGTTATGCCACCTCCTTACCGTCTAACATCACAACACCTTTGCGGGTGCATACGTCAGCACCTAAAGCACGCAAGCGGCTCATTGTGGTACGTGTGGGCCAGTTAATAAGGGTTTCCGTGTTCACTTGTACCTCATCACCAAAGCGCCATACACGAGCGATGTGGTGTCCGTGTAGGAATACCTCAGACATGCCGTTATTATGAGACGTGACCATAGTGTTGGCACAGTTCCAGTTCTCGCTGTTCTGAATTGCTCGGTTCATCATTAATTCAATCTTTCGCATTGTGTCATTCCTTTTATGTTGTGAATTGTGAAGATACTACAGCAAAGCCCACGTTGCAACATGGGCAGAGCTTTAGAATCTTAATACCATGCGGTGTGCTTTTTAATCGACCATTTTTCGACCACTGGCTCCCCGTGGTCGTCCTCATCGACTACAATATAGGCGACTGTTTTTCTGACGTAAGCATAACGCCATCCAGAGTCGTTAACCGGGGACTGGCTAACCCATACTCTATGGGGATATTCTACTACTGATAGCCAACTATCGTCCGGGTCGTTCAACTCATACTCAAAATAGTTCCCATGTTCGGCTTCAGTAAAACACCCTAGAAGGTGTCCAGAATTGTACTGCTTAAATGGTGCTAAACTCATCTTGTGTCACTCCTGTTTAGTTTTTAATTACTTCGTAAACTGCTCTTACTCGCTTCCTGCTGTTCCTATCTTCTGCCCAATCAACCATGACCCCATCTCTAATACAGGTCACATGTCCCGCTGATCTGATTAGAAAGGTGCCTCGCTTTGGGCATATACGCTTAGCGGTTACTAAGGTCTTTCCCATGTAAACCTCGCTAGGCTCTACTCTATACCCTAGCTTGTTTAAAGCTGATTCGTACTGTGCGAAGTATGCGCCTCGTCTGTCTTGGCGTCCTTCGCGTTTCATTGCGTGGTAGGCTTTGCCAAAACCTATATTGGCCGCTACTGCTACCGCTATAACTGTACAGCAGTTGTTCTCTTTATAGTACTTAAACGCGACGTGCAGTAGCTTTTTAAAATCGTGCTTGTGTTCTTTCATTATGTTTTGCCTTATGTTTTTAAACGCTAAGCAATAGAGACTACTAAAGACCCTATTGGTCAGCGCTTAGCAATGACTCGCTTTAATCCTTACACCAACCCGGAGGCCTTCTCAGATCGTACTAAGCGAGTCGCTAAGCACTTATGCTAAGCTAGTATGCTGTCGTTTGGTCGATGGCTGCAGTGGCCCGCGTCGATTAACTAAAGCGCTATGCTCAGCTGCCTAAAGGTGTTTGCTTGCTCGCTTAGAGGTAAACTCACGGACCACTGTCCGACCCCCTAAATACTTGTTTCTCCTGCAAGCCTTAACCTCAAGACATGTGACCATGTTAACACAATGGGGAACCATCGCAAGACCTAAACCAACTATTTTTTACAATGATAAACCACTATAAATACTCGTGATGTCCTTGTGTTGTGCCTTGTGTTGTGCTTGGCGCTTGGACTCTAAAGGGTCCAACCTAGGCTTTCACACTTGCAAAACCCATGCCAACATGCACACTGGCACGCATGTTGCACCGCATGCAAGACTCGTGCCAACCTTGGGCGCGTCTCATGTTGGCACAGATGTTGCACCCCTGCAAAACTCGTGCCAACTTTGGACATGGCACGAATGTTGCAACACAAGCAAAACCCGTGCCAACTTTTGTCATGCAAGAGTCGTGCCAATAGTTATCCACAAGTTATCCACAGGTTGCCCCATGCAATACTCGTGCCAACTCTGCGCCCTAGCAAGACTCGTGCCAACTTTGGACATGCAAAAGTCGTGCCAATGTTGGGCCGGGGGAGGGGGTTGCGCCTTAGTAATTATTGTAGTAGCCACTCAGGCACAAAAAAGGTGAAAACTAGGAAAAAGGAGCCTTAATTAAACGCATGTAAGCCCATGATTTCACTCGTGTTGCTACTACCACCGCTACTAAGCCATAAATAGCTTGACTTATGTGAAGACTTATGTTATACTATTGTTGTAATTAGGGACAATTTGTGTTATGACCACTGAAGTTAAAAAAAGAGGTCGTGGCAGACCCCGGAAGTCAGAAGTAGCCGCTTTAAAACCCGGTAACAAGGGTAAAGTAGGTAGACCCAAAGGTGACGCTGCGATTATAAACGAGTACAAAGCTCGTATGTTAGCTTCACCTAAGTCTAAAAAGGTCCTTGAGACTATTTTCGATGCTGCTTTGGACCACGACCATAAGAATCAGGCTTCTGCTTGGAAGCTAATTATGGACCGTATGTTGCCAGTAAGTGCATTTGAGCGAGAAGTAGTGAAGGACGGTGGTAGAAACGCCATACAGATCAACATTACTGGTGTTGGTACTGTAGACGTAAGCGATGCTAGTGACGTTATCGAAGGAGAAGTAGTGGATGAGTCTTAAGTACTTCACATTAGACGAGTTCGACTGCCAAGTCACTGGTGCAAACAAGATGGAACCGGAGTTCCTACAGAAGCTTGATCGTTTACGTGCTGGGTGTGGGTTCCCGTTTGTCATAACGAGTGGTTATAGACACCCCATAGAACATCCTATTGAAGCTGCCAAGGATGTTCCGGGGACCCATGCCCAAGGCATCGCAGCAGACATCCAAGCCACCAGTGCGGCCCATAGATACGACATAGTCAAGCAAGCTTTAGACCTTGGCTTCACGGGCATAGGCATTGCTAAGTCCTTTGTCCATGTGGATACACGTGGTACAACTCCTGTAATGTGGGTATATTCCTAATGTTTTTCACACAGCATAAGACACTGACTGACGACGTTGAGACAACAGTTCTCACTATCCCCAATGGTTTTCTTTTACACATCACGTATATCTTTGTTGCAAACCACGGTGGCAGCACGAACAGCATCGACCTTTGGTGGGAAAATAGTGCTGGTGTAGACCAGATGTACTTCTTTGACGGTACTTCAATAAACGCAGGCAGCAGAGAAATCTTAGGTGGTCAATCAGAAACACCTATATTTGTTTTACATCAGGGAGAAGTAGTTAAAGCAAAGGCTGCGTCTTCAGGAGACATGGAAGTAGCCTTTACTTTTAACTTAGTAAACCAGCCTTCCTTTATGAACAACTACAGCTAATTAATGGCAACTGACCTTGACATAGAGTTACTCCCGTGGCAACAAGAGGTCTGGGCTGACGACACTAGATTCAAGATTGTAGCAGCAGGTAGACGTACAGGGAAGTCCAGACTTGCTGCTTGGTTGCTTATTGTAAACGCTTTGCAGGCCGAGAGAGGCCACGTGTTCTACGTAGCGCCAACACAGGGACAGGCACGTGACATCATGTGGCAGACCTTGTTGGAACTAGGGAACCCTGTTATCTCAGGTAGCCATATTAACAACTTGCAGATTAAGCTAGTCAACGGTGCAACCATAAGCCTCAAAGGGGCCGATAGACCAGAGACTATGCGTGGTGTATCACTTAAGTTTCTAGTGTTGGACGAGTACGCAGACATGAAGCCTGATGTATTTGAGCAGATCCTAAGACCAGCCTTGGCTGACCAAAAGGGTTGTGCTATGTTCATTGGAACACCTATGGGTCGCAACCACTTCTACGACTTATATAAATATGCAGAGCTAGGTGACGACGAGACTTACAAAGCATGGCACTTTACTTCTTATGACAACCCAATCTTGGACCCAAGTGAAATTGACACCGCTAAGAAGTCTATGTCTAGCTATGCGTTTCGTCAGGAGTTTATGGCGTCATTTGAAGCTCGTGGGTCAGAAATGTTTAAAGAGGACTGGGTAAAGTTCGGAGAAGATAGTAGTGGTGAAGGAGACTACTACATTGCAGTTGACTTAGCTGGTTTTGAGGAAGTAAACAAGAAGCGAACAAAGAACACTAAGCTAGACGAGACAGCAATAGCAGTAGTGAAAGTGAATCCCAATGGTTGGTTCGTGGAGAACATTATCTACGGTAGGTGGACTCTAGACGAGACAGCAGCCAAGATATTCCAAGCAGTCCGGGACTACGAACCAGTTAGCGTAGGTATTGAGAGGGGTATAGCAAAGCAGGCTGTAATGTCCCCTCTGATGGACCTACAGAAGCGTCACGGGACGTTCTTTAGAGTCGAGGAACTAACCCACGGAAATAAAAAGAAGACTGACAGGGTCATGTGGGCGTTACAGGGGCGCTTTGAGAATGGCTTTGTAACACTTAAGAAAGGGGAATGGAACTCTAGGTTCTTAGACCAGCTCTTTCAGTTCCCTGACGCACTAACTCACGACGACTTGATAGATGCTTTAGCTTACATAGACCAGCTTGCACACGTAGCGTACGACTATGATTATGAAGTCGATGACTATGAAATTTTAGACGTAGTATCAGGATACTAATATGACCGAACTATTTGAACAAGACCCCTTGTTGATAGAAGAAACTATCGAAGACTGGGTAATGACTAAGTGTGACGACTGGCGTGACAACTACGAGTCAAACTACGAAGAACGTTTTGATGAGTACTACAGGCTCTGGAGAGGCATCTGGGACCCTGCTGACTCTGATCGTAAGTCAGAGAGAAGCCGTATTATTGCCCCTGCTCTCCAGCAAGCTGTGGAGTCAAACGTAGCAGAACTTGAGGAAGCTACTTTTGGTCGAGGCAAATGGTTCGACATAGCTGACAACATGGGTGACACAGAGCGTCAAGACGTGTTGTTCTTGAGAAATAAGTTGACAGAAGACTTTGAAGACTGCAAGGTCCGTAAAGCAGTAGCAGAGTGTCTCATTAATTCCGCAGTGTTCGGCACAGGTATCGGTGAGATTGTCATTGAAGAAATGAAGGAAATGGCCCCGGCTACACAGCCTATCATGGGTGGTGACTTAACGGCAGTCGGTGTCAACATTACTGAGCGTGTCAAGGTAAAACTTAAGCCTGTGATGCCTCAGAACTTCCTTATTGACCCTGTGGCAACAAGCGTAGACGACGCTATGGGTGTTGCCGTAGATGAGTTCGTAAGTTTACATCAGGTAGAAATGCTACAGGAACAAGGGGTCTACAGAGACGTTCAAGTAGGTATTGCTGCTCCTGACTCTAACTTAGAGCCTGACCAAGACTTAACCATGTACACTGACGACAAAGTACGTCTCACTAAGTACTACGGTTTAGTCCCCAGAGAACTGCTTGACAACGCCTTTAAGGATGACGAAGACGACAGTGACGACGATGAAGTAGAAGAAGTAGAGTTAGTCGAAGACTCCAAAAGCAAGTCAAAGTACGTAGAAGCAGTCGTGGTAGTTGCCAATGGTGGTGTCTTGTTGAAAGCTGAGGCTAACCCTTACATGATGCAGGACAGACCTATCGTAGCCTTCCCTTGGGACGTGGTCCCCTCTAGGTTCTGGGGCCGTGGTGTGTGTGAGAAGGGTTACAACTCACAGAAGGCCCTTGACGCTGAGTTACGCGCTAGGATCGACGCTCTGAGCCTCACAACGCACCCTATGTTGGCTGTAGACGCCACTAGGATGCCACGAGGTGCTAAACCAGAAGTACGTCCGGGCAAGATGATTCTAACCAGTGGAGACCCTCGTGAAATTCTACAACCGTTTAACTTTGGACAAGTTAGTCAAATCACGTTTGCTCAGGCCGGTGCTCTACAGCAGATGGTACAACAAGCTACTGGTGCGGTTGACTCTGCTGGACTCTCGGGTGCAGTTAATGGAGAAGCTACGGCTTCTGGCATTAGTATGTCTCTCGGTGCTATTATTAAAAGGCATAAACGTACTCTAATTAACTTCCAGCAAGCTTTCTTAATTCCTTTTGTCAAGAAGGCAGCCTATCGTTACATGCAGTTTGACCCTGAGAACTACCCTGTTGCTGACTACAAGTTCAACGCAAGTAGTACTTTGGGTATCATGGCTAGAGAGTACGAAGTGACTCAGCTTGTACAACTACTACAGACTATGGAAAAAGACTCTCCGTTGTACAATACACTGATTCAGTCTATTATTGACAACATGAACTTGTCTAACCGTGAAGAACTCCTTGCGGCTATGACGAAAGCTACGCAGCCCAACCCGGAAGCACAGCAGATGGCTCAGGCAGCACAACAAGCACAGATGCAGTTCCAGCAGTCCCAGACAGCGGCTCTATCGGCTCAGGCTCAAGAGTCTAGCGCAAGGGCTACTAAGCTGGCTGCTGAAGCACAGGCAGTGCCTATGGAGCTAGAGATTGATCGTATTAGCGCAATTACAAGAAACTTGCGAGAAGGCGACCAAGAGGACAAAGAGTTTGAGAGACGTATGCGCGTTGCAGAGACTCTTTTAAAAGAAAGACAAATCAAAGGTAAAGAAAATGCTAACGGACAAAGAACTAACAATTCTCCTAGACCAAGTCAAAAAACACCTCCAGCCCCAATGGAGCCGCCTAGAGGAATTAGAACGCAAAATGGAGGAATGGAGTAATGCCAAAGGAGAAGGACCCACGGTTGGAAAGGGCGGGAGTAAGCGGCTACAACAAGCCAAAGAGGACTCCTAGCCACCCTACTAAGTCGCACGTAGTAGTTGCCAAAGAAGGTGACGAAGTTAAGACCATTAGGTTTGGACAGCAGGGGGTCAGTGGTGCGGGTAAAGCCCCTAAGTCTGAGAAAGAGAAAGCCAGACGCAAGTCATTTAAGGCTCGTCATGCAAAGAATATTGCAAAAGGTAAGATGTCAGCGGCCTACTGGGCCAACAAGGAGAAATGGTAGTGGCAGGCCTTTATGATAATATCCACGCAAAACGCAAACGAATCGCTGCGGGTAGTAAGGAGAAGATGCGTAAACCGGGTGCCAAAGGTGCGCCCAGTGCAAAAGCCTTCAAACAAGCAGCCAAAACAACCAAAAGGAGTAAAAAGTAATGCCTAAAGTTGGAGGGGTTAAGTACCCGTACACCAAAACTGGAGTAGCAGCAGCTAAGAAAGCAGCTAAGAAGAAGAAGAAGCCAATGAAAAAGGGCTACTAAATACTTCTTGACTTTAACCTAAAAATATGCTATACTATTAACTATAGTATCAACTAAAGGGAACTTATGAAGCCTGAGCTTGAAACTTACTTCAACAACTACAACGAACTCTTTAATCACGAAGGTTTCAAACAACTCATTCAAGAGCTTTCTAATAATGCAACTACTTTGGCTGACATTCAGACAGTCAAGGACACTGAAGACTTTTTATTCCGTAAAGGCCAAGTTGCTGCCTTAGCTTCTGTAATCAATCTGGAAAGCACTATTGCAGTGTCCAGAGAGCAAGCAGAGGAGGAAGAAGTAGATGATTAAAGTATACGACTTTCGTTGTGAAAACGGACACGTATATGAAAAATTTGTAGACTCCAGCGACACTACGAGTAGGTGCAAATGTGGTGCTGGTGCTACAAAAATGCTGTCTGCCCCGCCTTTTATACTTGATGGACACTCTGGGGACTTCCCCGGTAGACACATGAAGTGGGTAAAGGAACACGAACAAGCAGGTAGAAAACCTCAATCTCCATAATGACTAAGTTCACGGAGTTTAATTATGTCTAGAGCGACAATGGTAGATTCGCAGCCTGAAGAGGAAACTGTGGAAGAAACCGAAGAAAACGAAGCACAAGAGATTCAACAAGAAGACTTTGTTGAGCAACCTCAAGAAGAACCTCCAATACCAGAGAAATATCAAGGCAAGTCTTTAGAACAAGTCGTGCAGATGCATCAAGAAGCTGAGAAGCTTCTAGGGCGTCAATCCTCTGAAGTAGGAGAGCTTCGTAAGGTTGTGGATGACTACATTGGCAGTCAACCGCAGCAACCAGCACCTCAACAGTACGTTGAGCCTGAAGACGATATTGACTATTTTACGGACCCTCAAGCAGCCGTCAATCGTGCTATTGAGAACCATCCTAAGATTAAAGAAGCGCAGGAATACTCTGCTCACTACAAAAAACAATCATCTCTGGCAACGCTTAACAACAAGCACCCAGACATGCAGGGTATCCTTAAGGACCCTAAGTTTGCTGAGTGGATTAAAGCTTCAAAGATTAGGACTCAGTTGTTCGTAGAAGCTGACCAACAATTTAATGCTGAAGCTGCTGATGAGCTGTTTTCACTCTGGAAGGAGCGTAAGACAGTAGCAGAACAAACCGTGAAGGTTGAGAAACAAGCACGTAAGCAACAAATTAAGGCAGCTAATACGGGTAACATGCAGGGTAGCGGTGAGGCTAGTCGTAGGAAAGTATATCGTAGGGCCGACATCATTAAACTTATGAAAACAGACCCAGAGCGTTATCAAGCTTTATCAGAGGAAATCTTTAGAGCATACGCGGAGGGTCGTGTAAAATAATCTATTAGGAGATTAACATGGCTACTGCAACCTATCCCGGCGCAGGCGGTAATACCGCAAAAACGGAAGCAGCTACTTTTATTCCAGAAATCTGGAGTGACGAAATTATTGCTGCTTACCAAAAGAACCTGAAGATGGCACCCCTTGTCAAAAAGCTCGCTATGAGTGGCAAGAAAGGCGACAAGCTTCATATCCCTAAGCCCGTACGTGGCGACGCAAATGCTAAGGCTGCTGACACGGCAGTTACTATCATTGCTAACACCGAAGGCGAACTGACTGTTGACATCGATCGACACTTTGAGTACTCACGTCTCATTGAAGACATCGTTGAAGTACAAGCTCTCAACAGCTTACGTCAGTTTTACACTGAAGACGCTGGTTACGCTCTGGCTACCAAAATTGATGCAGACTTGCACTCTTGTGGTACTGGTTTTGGTAACGGTGGTGCAGTTGTGTTCTCTGGCTCAGTAGCTCCTACTGACTACCAGCACACTGGTGCTTTCTTCAATGACAACGGCACGACGACTCAGTACACTGACGACACGATGGACGCAAGTGACGTGTTTACTGATGCCTTCTTCCGTAACATGATTCAGAAGTTAGACGACAATAACGTACCGATGGAAAATCGTGTACTTATTATCCCACCTTCTGTTCGTAACACGATCATGGGTATCGACCGATACGTGTCTTCTGACTTCGTATCTGGTAGCACTGTAAACTCAGGGCTTATCGGTAACTTGTACGGCGTAGACGTTTATGTGTCTGCTAACTGTGCTACTATCGAAGCTGCTGGTGATAACACTGCTTCTTCTGTTGATACTCGTGCTGCACTCTTGTTCCACAAAGACGCTATCGTCCTTGCAGAGCAGCAGTCAGTACGTTCACAAACCCAGTACAAGCAGGAATACTTGTCAACTCTGTACACGGCTGATTGTCTGTACGGTGTTCAGGTGTATCGTCCTGAAGCTGGTTTCGTTCTCGCTATTGCTGAGTAACGAACTCTATGGGGGTCGCTTAGGCCCCCTTTTTCTTTTTTTGTTTTCTTTAGTTGGAGTAGTCTATGGGTATCTTTAGAGGTGCTGGAGGTACCGGTGACGCGACTACGGACGCTACTGCGTCTCAAGTAGCTCTTGACGCACTTACTGCTACAACTAAAGCAAATGAAGCAGCAGCTTCTGCAACCGCAGCGGACACAAGTGCAACTAATGCAGCAACATCTGAAACAAATGCTGGCAACTCTGTCACAGCGGCTACTACGTCAGCTACCAACGCTGCAACCTTCGCAACCAACGCATCTAACAGTGCAACAGCGGCGGCAACTAGCGAAACAAACGCAGCTAACAGCGCAACAGCAGCAGCAGCCAGCGCAGCAGAAGCAGCAGACAAGCTGCCTTTAGCTGGGGGCACCCTGACAGGCCCTTTGATTGTTAATGAGCCTACCGCAGTCACCATGTCAGCAGGAACAACGGCCCAACGCCCTACAGGTGTTGCTGGTATGTTCAGGTACAACACGACTGACGGTCAGTTTGAGGGCTATACAACAGAGTGGGGTTCCATAGGCGGTGGTGCTGCCGACCTTAGTCTTAATAGTTTTACAGGCGATGGCTCAACCACTGCTTATACTTTGTCTACGTCTCCCATTGAAGACAACACTTTTGTTTATATAGATGGGGTTTACCAGAATAAAACTGGCTATGCAATTGTTGATAACGTACTTACATTTTCTTCTGCACCTCCCAACAGTTCTGCTATTGAGATTACAGCGGCAACAGTTGCGCCAGTAACAGCAAGCACAGAGTTTAAGCTAAACCAGTTTACAGGCAATGGTTCAACTTTGGCTTATACGTTATCTGCACAGTCTCCAGAGAACAATACTAACGTGTATATTGATGGTGTGTATCAGAGCAAAACTAATTATGCTGTCTCTGGAACAACGCTTACTTTTAGCACAGCTCCTCCTAGTGGGTCTGCGATAGAAGTTATGGCGGCAAATGCTGTTGTAGTGTCTGTTGGTACGCCTGATGATAACACTGTTACCACAGCAAAGATTGTAGACGGTGCGATTACTTCAGCAAAGTTAGCCGCAGGTGTCGGTGGAGCGTTTAATGACTTCCTTATCAAAACTGCAAACTACACAGCAGTCACGCGAGACCAGCTAATTGTAAACTCAGGCAGCGCAGTAACCATAACTCTGCCTGCCAGCCCCACAGCAGGCAACGTAGTATTTATTAAAAACGCTGGCGCGGGCACTGTAACGGTGGCTCGCAATGGATCAAACATAAATTCAACGGCAGACGATGGTTCGCTGGCTACAGACGCAGCGGCAACGTTGGTATACGTAGACGGCACTATTGGCTGGAAGGAGTTATAGATGGCAATTACACTAGGCGGCGGTGGTTCAGCGTCACAAATTAACGAGGTGATACTTTTAAATAATGATGCCAATACCGTCACGTTAGCTGATGGACGGGTGTATTTAAAGGGGGGTGTTTATGAAACAAACCCATCTACCTATCCCTTGGCTTCGCTTTCATTTCAACAGGCAGGAATAAATTTTTCTGTAGCCGCGCAAGATAATGTCCCCCTTGGAATTGCGTGGGATGGCACTCATTACTGGGTGGGTGGCAACCAAACCGATCGTGTATACAAATATACTTCCGCAGGAGTATATACAGGAACAAATTTTTATACAGGAAATGAGATGTCCACTCCATACAACATTGCGTGGGATGGCTCTTATCTTTGGGTGTTCGGGAGTGGCGGTTTAGGTGGAAATACTGTTTTTAAATATAACTCAGCCGGTGTTTATCAAAACGTATCATGGTCTTCAGTTGCTCAAACAGGCACTTATTCTTATGGCATGGCATGGGACGGCACCCATTTCTGGATAACGAATCCTACTACCTTCTTGGCATACAAATACAACTCATCAGGTGTGTACCAAAATGCAAGTATTGACTTTTCTGGACAGATTACGAGTGGAGCGTCACTAACTTGGGATGGAACTTATTTTTGGGTAGCGGATCAATCAGGAGGCAAAGTTTTTAAATATAGCTCATCTGGAGTTTACCAAGGTTACAGTTTTTCCTTAGGCTCGTCAGTCGGTACTATTTATAGTATAGAGTGGGACGGAACTGGCTTGTCAGTAGCTGACGCCGGTGGCGATAAAATATGGCAGTTTATAGAGGCCATCGGTGTCACTTCAGATACTTCTTTAGGCGGACAAAACTATGTGAGGGTCGCGTAATGGCTTTAATAATAGCAAAAGATTTAATAACTCCAGAACAGAGAGCGCGTACATGGCGTGATGCAGAACTAGCCCGCACTGACGTAGCCGCTACCGTTTCTGATTATCCCAATGCAGATGCTGTTTTGGCTTATCGGGCTGCTCTGCGCGACTGGCCCAGTACAGATTCATTCCCTGACACTCGCCCAGTACTAGGAGATTAGCGTGGATAAACTAAAACAATTTTGGCGCAGTCGTAGTAACAGGTGGCAAGTCTTTGGTGTAACCTTAGCGGCTCTACAAGTCTATGTCCTACAGCTTAACCTGTCTGCTGAGACTATAATGTTAGCCAGCACCGTGTTCGGAATGGGTGGTATTTTCTTCCGGTATCAAACAACACAATCAATGTCAGAGAAATAAACAAATTAGGATTCGGAGA
>Ga0209716_1002039_pt1 | contig 13872 bp, 9 predicted proteins | sample COGITO_mtgs_1205_FD_184811 | JGI IMG/M metagenome (GOLD analysis project Ga0209716, IMG submission 184811) | Pelagic marine microbial communities from North Sea - COGITO_mtgs_120531 (SPAdes) (version 2) | ecosystem: Environmental > Aquatic > Marine > Epipelagic ...
CTTGCATGTGCATGCCGAAACTTTACGCATATGCATTGTCGAGATTTGTCCAGATTATTCCAAATGCATATCCATGTTACGGCATGTATATGCAAGGGGGGGGGGTCGACCCTCCGGAAGTGGGACGGGAGTGGTATGACCACCTGACAATCACCTGACAAAATGTCTATCGGGGTATACACATGTATAGGTCTGTCAGGTGGTTGTCAGGTATACGTCCTCAAAAAATCCTGGGGTCGGGATCCGCCTCACCATCACCCTCCGCACTCCCCGACGTGGAAAGACTATCCAAACCAACCAAGGCAGTCAGGCCTCAGGTATACACACACACAGAAAGAACCCCGAACAACAATGCAAGCCGCGCCAAATTCGATGGACAAGGAAGAGTGGGACATGGTCACCGGAGAAGGTGACATCAAAAAGGAGGAGGAGGAGAAGGAAGAGGCCGCCACGATGGAGAACAAGCCCGTGGCAGCAATTTGCGTCACCGCAATCTTCGACAACACCGCGAGCATGACAAACCCCATCAAGTCCACCAAGGAAGTCATGGAGTGCTTGATGACGTTTCTCAAATCGGCCATCGAGTCCGGGCAGTCTGGCATCGCCTCCGACTCTCGTGTCTTTGTCACACTAGTGGGCGCCAACGACTGGACGGATGGTGCCATCTCCGGTGGTTCCTACAAGTACGCACATGGCACCAAGCCTGTGCGAGTGTTCGTCAACGAGGACGAGTGCATCAAGCACAAACGACTCGTCCCACTCGAGATCGACCCCAACAACGTCAAGAAATCGTTCGATACGATCGCCCGTGGCATCGAGAACATGGCCACAACGTGCAACGGTGGCGGTGACGGACCGGAGGACTACGGCACTGCGATCGCCTTTGTCAACGACTACATCGATCGGATGATCGCCACAATCGACGGCAAGGTGGTGGCGACAACGTTGATTGTCACCGACAACGCCAACCACGGCATGTCGCGCGGCGGTGACGACTCCTTTCCCCAGGGCGTCTCCGAAGACATTCTTCAGCAGATGGCATGCTACAACAAGGCCTTCAAGTGCGAGTATGCTCCCGGTGGCCAGTGGTCGCCGAAGCCCATCCACTGTTCCATTGGCAAGCTCCTCGAAAAGTCACAGGTGACGTGGGTGCTGTGTGGTTGCTCGGTGGACCAGCCGTCCTTGTTCACAACATGGACGGGCGTGTTGGCGACCATGTTCGAGAAGCAGGCTGGTATTCTTCTGAAGTGGAGCGCAGGCCAGGGCCTTGTCAAAGATGCTGTTGTCAGCATCTTCTGTTCGTATCTGGCTGGAGAGTCGGTCCCCGACTGGGTTACCGACGAGGCCGCCTTCTCGGAGGCCGCAGAGACCGCTTCGAAAGATCTGATGTCTGCCGCCACCAAGAAGGACACTGGAATCAAGAACCTGTCCGGTGACCGGGATTCCACTGCCGAGGTGATCAGCCGCCTGGCAATCGTCGCGGACGTCAAGGATGAGAAGACCCGCTCGCTCGTGACCGACGCGGGGTCCGACGCCGCTTGCGCCGCCGCATACCGCTCCCTTTCGTTCACGCCATCGCCGCTCCCGGAGTACTCTCCGCTTCCCGCCATGCCGCCTACCCCTGCCGGTGGGCTCGACATGGCACGAGGGGTTTCCCCACCGCTCCCGAAGCGTTCGCTTTCCGGGTGCGGAGACGAATGTGCGATGCCCCACCCGGCGTACCGTGCGGGTCTCTCGCTCGCGTCGCACGACGGCTACGGTCTAGACGACAGCACGCCCTGCTACCGCGACCTCAGCGCTGGTATCGCGAACGCCGATGAGGACGGATCGGATGCTCCTCACTACAGATCGTTGGGTAGCGCTCTTCACCCAGTGGCGGCGGCGGCCGAAGGCGTGCTCTTCGCCGTTTCAGCGCCCCCGCCACCTCCGGCGTCGCCCGCATCGATCTCAACCAACTGCGCTCCATCCGCGTCCCGGTCGGCGTCGATTGTAACCTCAATGCGCCGCCGCCGTTCTTGCTAGGCGATTGGCAGTGGACAAGACGGGAAGACCAGCACACTCTTCCCACACCGCAACCTTGCATGCACGGAGTCCGGAGCTGATGAAAGAGAGAGGAGAACACTTGTCAACTGTGAACTGTCGCTGTTGTTGATGATGACGGGCAGTCCATGTAAAAGGTACGTGTGTGTGTGGATGTTGTAAAAATACAATACAAGTCCGCCGACTAAATGTGTTTCGGGGACACGCGAATAGGTATGGACACTTCTGTTTCGGGAAATGGGACATATCTGCGCTAAAGTGTTTCCACGCACAGGGCACTGTCAGCGCAAAAAGGGGCACCGCATGGCGCCCGACCCCGGCTCGGAATACATCGAGTGTGACTACATGCTTTTTTCAATTCAACGAATTTGCAGGACGTGAACTCGGAAACCAGAATTGGTGCTGAGAACATGCGCCGGATCCTCGCGTAGGAGCCGGGTCGGGAGGGGCTAGGGGCACGCAAATGCTCGGGGGTCGTAGGCCCATCCTAGTCTCCACCTGCAGATCCATCCGAGGGGCGGAGGCGCCCCGTCCGGTCTGAGAGCCGGACGTACCTTACGAGGACACTTCGTCCATTTGTGTTTCGGGTCCCCGGACATGTGCCATGCGCATGTGTTTCGCACGGGACGGACGAAACTCATTTAGTCGGTGGACTTGTACGGGGTGTATGTACATGTGTGTGTGTGTATTCGGTATAAAAAGCTTCTAGTAGTAGCCACCGCTGCAAAACTCGCAGTCGTCTCCTCCAAAAATCCCAGTTCCCTCGCAGTGATCGCAGTCGCCCAGCATTTTAGAGTCGTCATCGTCCTCCTCGCCCTTGTCGTCGTCTGCGTCCTCCTCGTCGGCCTCTTCTTCTTCAACGGCGGTCGACGACGATCCGACGGCTTCAGTGGGCTCCTCGACGGCATCCTCTGCCTCGTCGTCGTCGCCAAACACGTTGCCGTGCTCGGTTCCGGCGGCGATCAGGCGCTCGGCATCGCCGTCGGAGAAGGCGACAAAGGCAATGTACTCGGATTTCCACCAGTTGAACTTCTTGAGGACGACGCGCTCGACGGCTTCGATCGCCGCCGCAACGTCCATCTTGGGAGCAAAACTCAGAGTCGATTGCTTCAACGTTTTGGGCATTTTATATATGTCGTTCTACCGCTTGTCCGCGGACGGGACCTCGGGCCTTGTAACTACAGACACACTGACACCATTCTAGACCACTAAGGCATACACGCGTGCGACGGGAGAGTTCCGCGACCGCTGTTGAATTGCTCTGACTTCGATCGTGGTCTCCGAGGCGCCCAACAGCTCGTTGAGCGACAACTGCACACGCTCCCCGGGCCTTGGGAAGATCAATGCCGACGCCAGATGTGGCGTTTGGCGAGATGCTTTGATGATTCCAACCTTTTCTTTCATTGGCATTTTCGGCAGCTTTGCATCGAGTACGACCCTCTTGCCCGACGTCACTCTAGAAAACACTGGGGCTGCACCAGGGTCATGCCGAGCCCCGTCGGTAACGACACGATAGCTGCGGCCGCCAAAGTCCGAAAAATGTCCACGTCCGATTTCGTTTGAGGAAAAGGGAGCAAACGGATCGGAGTTGGCCATGTGAACACGACCGATTGTAATACCTGCCGGACGCAGCACGTCGTCGTCTTCCGGCCTCAAAAAGGAAAACGGAGGCGACCCGACGAGGGACCGGATCCTTGGCCAGAAGTTTGTATTGGCGCACCGGTTCAAGAACACCCTTCGCTGCGTCTCGGGCTCTAGCAACAGCCAGAAGGCTTCCCTCGCATCGGAATCGCCCCGTATCGGTTTGTTCGGCTCGGGTGCTTGCGTGGCGGCGGCGCTCAGCTGTCGCGTGAATAGCTCCTCGACTGTGTCAATGGCTTCTTGGGTTGTGGCGACCGACTCAAATTTGGGTGCAGACGGCATCTGAACGCGTGTCCGCGTCTTGTCACACTTTGTCAACTTCTTGTCACACACAGAAGATTATCCCGGGGTCGATCTCAAACGAGTTGTGGTCGTTTTGGGGTGGATCCTTGTTCCATGGACGCTATGTGGATGCGTGCATGACAACCACTTGACAAACACTCGACCAAAAAAAGAGCGCCAAAGGCGGGAAACCGGGAAACCCGTGGACTTGTAATGCAGGACGTCGACGCTACCAGGGCAACACTACGTGATGCTTTTGAGAAGATGGCCACCAACAAGCACCGGGAAGTCTCGTTTGAAAGTGCGTATAGGTCTGCCTACATGTTGTGCCTCCACCGGCGTCACGGCGAGCTGATAGAGATTACAAAGAATGGTTTGATCGCGGCTGCAAACTACTGCCTTACATATGGAGCGGCGGATCCGATCTTGCTCGATCGGAGCCGATACGACGAGGTGTGCGCAATGTTCCGTGACTTGCTGCTGTTCTACAATTCGCACACCCCACCGCAATGCCCAAGCTTTGATGCGATGACTGAGTTGGCATGGCGCAATGCAGTAGTTGAGCTCCCGCGACGCGTTTTCCGAAATCGATGACAAATACCGGACAAGTACTCGACAGACCCATGCACATTCATACGCGATAGACATTTTGTCAAGTGGTTGTCATGTGGTCGTACCTCTCCCGTCCCACATTTGGTGCTCGCTTTCCAATGCACCACTTTTCGTCAATTCACACCTGATGGTTCACTAAGTGCACTCGGCCCGAAAATTTAATTCATTTAGTATATAACCGACTAGGTGTGAATTGACGAAAAGTGGTGCATTGGAAAGCGAGCACCAAATGTGGGACGGGAGAGGTACGACCACATGACAACCACCTGACAAAATGTCTATGGGTCACACATGCATATATATGTGTCAAATACTTGTCAATATGTTGTCCATATAGTGTCCCCAAGAATTTTATCGAAGAGTGTGTACCCAAACTCTCGCCACAAACTCGGCGTCGCACGGGAACGTGCTAACACACGATCAAACGAAGTTATTGATGATTATGCAGAGTTCACATGTGTAGAGCAGGGGTTTCTTTTCTACAGCAAGGGTAGCTTTTCGTCTTCAGCCACGTGCACAAAGCACGCGGGTTGCACGTTTGCGTCTGCCAAGACCATTGACTCATCGTCTTGGGCCGAGGACTCTCCAAAGCGCAGCGACCGTGCTGACCTCACCCCGCCGCCCGCGACGCGCCCCGCGCCGCCCGCGACGCGCCCCGCGACGCGCCCCGCGCCGCGCCCCGCGCCGCCCGCGACGCGCCCGGCTCCTGCACGAAGACTGTTGAACCTAGGGCCACCAAAGAAGCGCCCGCCACCAGGAGTACCCGCCGCCGAGCCCGCAGGCAATTGACCGTTTTGCTGTGCCCTAAGCCGTTCGACCTTTTGGCGCTTGGTAAGTCCGAACGCTGCATCCCTCACGTCCGTCCTCCGCGGTATGGAATAGAGGAGCTTGAACGCCGCGAAGAAAACGATCAAAATCGAGCATGCCGTGAGAGAAAAGACCACGACTCCAAGAAACCGTGTGAGGAAAGTTGACCCATCGCCACAGACAATGTCGTCGATTCCATGCTCTAAAGAGCAGTCGATGAAGGTGAAAGCGTACCCCGTCGCCACTCCCGATGCCGTCAGAGCCGCCGCGCACCACATGACCGCAAAAATCGGAACCCGTCCATACGGGACATTCATTGCCGCGTTAGCCGCCAGGCTCCGTTGGTTCAGGATGCCTAGGAGCAATCCGAGGCACAACAGCACAACCATTGCATTGTCCATTATCCTTTCGAAACTGTCCAGAGCCCCTGGCGAGTTGCCTGTCGGGCTTCGTTTGGCAAGGTCCCACCATTCATTCCCCACGTCGATGCTGAGTACAATGATGAAGATCAAGATGAGAACGATGAGGATGAGGATAGGGTATATAGGGAACGGGCTCAACGGCATGATGCGCGTATTCCTTGGCTTTTTCCGAAAGAATGCTAGGTGAATGACCAGTAACGAGGGCATTGCGGTTAGGGTGGCGGCCACAACGCCGACGGGCTCACGCTTGGCAATCGAGGGGAACGTCCCTCCGTGGTTGGCGTAGTCTGTGCAGACCGACGAATAGTAGTAGGGCGAGTGGGCCGACGGGTCTACAAAGAGCAGCCAGAGTCCGGAGATCACCGCGGCACCCGTGCACGCGTACTCTCCGACCCCGAGTGGTTTGAGGGTGATGGTGGAAATTTGCGCGGAGGGGAGCAGCAGCTTTTGTGCGATGCGTTTGTACAAGAGCTTGATGAGGGGCGTCGTCGCGTAGGCGAGTAAGTATCCACAGGCCAGTACGCTCGCAAACCCCCACGCGGCCGTAGCGGCCACTCGGTACCCAAGATAGAGTTTCAAGTGGATGCGCGACGTGTGCCAGTCGGCGACTATTTTTCCCGCGTGGCCGTGGTAGAGACCGTAGTACGCGAGTCCGGCGAGCCATCGGGTGAAACCATTCCCGAAATGCCCCGATGCGAATTCGAATTCTCCGATAGGGTCGGGTATGCCGTAGAGGCGTTTGATGTCGAGCAGGCCGTATTCGAGTGTCGATGCACAGATTGCAATGACAGGAAATTGGCTGGAATACGAAGCGTCGAATGTCCGCGATCGGACCTCTGGCTCTTCCGGTCTTTCGCACGTTGTCATGGACGTGTCCATGATCTTTTCGTAGTAGGCATGTTTGGAGGCGCTCGTCACAGGAGGATCCGGGATCGTGCCTATCCCACCACCGTCGGACGATGACTTGTACCCAAGGACGGTGTCACAAAATGCGGTTGCGGTCTGGGCGTTGGTGTTCTTGAAGCACGCGCCACCATTGTACAATCGATCATAGTACTCTAGTACCGCGAGCGCCGTGAGGCGGTACAGCATCTGCGACACGTCGGGAAAGGAGGCAGTCGCGTCGCCCCTGAGTAATTCGTATGCGTTCGTAGAAGCTGCCTGGAGCTGTGCCTGTACTGTCGTGGACATTTCACATACGTCAGATCCGAATGGGTCGTTTCCCGCCATGCAGTGTGTCGTTTCGCCAAGGTTCTCCCGGTACCTGACGAACGCGGGCGCCGCCAGCACGTAGCTGTGGTTGAGGTTGCGAAGGGCATCGCCGTGGTCGCCGCCGCCACATCGCCCCTTTGTGCACTCGCACACAAACTCACGCGTGTTGATATCCGAGGCGATCTCAGCTGCTTCTCGTACCGCTTGCGACGACGACGAATACACGGGCGTGATGGAAGTCTGTTGGAACGCGACGCGTATGGCATTGGCCGTCGTCTCCGCCCCGCAAAGTGACGACCGGCCTACGTTTGCCAGAGCGGCGTCCGCGTGTTCCGCAAATGGGTCGTCGCTGATGTGCTTGAGCGACTGCATCAAGAACCGCATCCTCGGAACTGCAAGACCGCATGGCGTCACTTCGGCCGCGTCCAGGCGGTTTACCGTGTCAAAGTCTCCTTTGACGACACTAAACCTTTGAAACGTCTCCACTAATACGAAACTGCACCCCGCAATCAACGCAGTGCTTACGAAGATCACCCTGTAGTTTATTGGAGTCGATGAGGCGTATCTTTGCAGACTAGCAGAATTGAACGTCGCTGTGGATGCGGCCATTGCCCAAAACGCCAGTTCTCTCATCAAAAACGTCATCCAAATGTGGTTATCCTGTGAACTTAGCAAAGAATCTGCCGCATTTACCCGCCCCAGCGTGCAAAGAGTGTGCCAGAAGACGGTCCGCTGCCATGAAAAAGTCTACAGACTTTTCGTTTTCGGGGTTGCCATTGGACGCGTCTTCTTCCCAATCCGACACAGGAGGTCGCGTCAGATTACGGGATTACGAGCGTCGGCGAGGAGGTGGAAGGTACTACGGTTCAGGCGGTGGTGGTGGCGGTGTGGTTGGAGGTATGTCGACAACAAACTTGCTCATTGTCGCTGCCATCGTCGGTGGGGTCATCACAGGGGTCTACTTTCTAACGAAGCAAAACGAGACCAACGGCCCGGGGTCCGGCGGCGCCGCTTCAAAGCTGGTATTCACGGCCCCTCCACCGATTGCGCCGTCACAGCCTCCTAGTTCGCCAGAAACCCCGCCATTACCGTCTCCACCGCCAGGCCTTCCACATCCGCCACTCCCTCCACCGCCGTCGCCACCGCCTCCCTCTCTCCCGCCACATTCTCCTCCACAAGGACCACCTCCGCTCTCTCCGCCACCGCCAGGCATGATCTGCACCATCTTAGGCACTGACGGCACCATCCATGGCGCGGGCGCGACCATGTGGTCGATGGACATGGACACCGACAATGATGACGACTATACTTACGTCACTCGGGGTGAAGACGACCATCCGAATCGGATCGAAACTTGCCAGGAACGGAGACCAGGCGGAATTTGGGAATCCAGTTCCTTGCAGGGAAAAGACTTAGGAAACGACTTGACGGATTGTGGCGGGCTTTGTTGTAATATTGACCCCAGCACGGGAGTTTGCAGCCTAGACGACAACTTTGGGATCTCCCTTGAATACCCACACTACAAGTTTGGCCCAGAAAACGACGCAGACAAACAAGAGCAGCTTGCGTATTGTATCGATGGCGGCTTCTCCGGGTGCTCTTGCCTATGCTACGGCAAAAAAGAAGGCGACTACGTGCTGCTCTTCCCACCTCCGCCGGTGCCACCCGCGGCCCCTCCACCCTTTTGTCCAATGGCAAACGTACGCACCAACGTTTGGGTAGACACCGCAAACGCAGATCAGTTTCTGCACTACGAATGGGGACCAGTACCACAGCCCACTGTCGAAAGCGGGGGAAACTCGGAAGCAGGTACAGACATCACACACATCGTCAACATTGCCGTGTGGGAGGCTTCGAGTAGAACATTGGCCGATTTTGAAGCACACTGCTGTGGCTTGTGTGTGTCCAACAACCAAGGCTTGTCCTGGCGAAACTCAGCGGGCGTCTCCGTTTCCGACCAGTGTGACACCATCCAAATCAGAAGCGCTCCGTCGTTTACTACGTACGAATGCGAATTTCTTTCCTCCACTACCTCAGCCTTCCACGTCGATACGATCACAAGCTCAGTACCTGATATTTCCATTGTCGTTCGGTCGAACGCCCCGATCCCAGAGGCACCACCACCACCGACCGTACCACCGGCAACCCCTCCGGGCTTTGTCATGTGCACTGGGAAGGGAGATGGAACAACACCACAAAATATGTTTTGTGAAGACGAAACAGATACCGACAACACGGATAAACTTTTCGACGGTGACTGTTACGACCTAGGTGACACGTACGACGCACCTACGCGCGGCTACGATTGTGGAACGCCCGAACAACCAGGATGCGGAGGTCGGTGTTGCTCGCAATCTTCAGGGTGTGCAGGTGGTGCTGACTGGTCGTGGGAAGACTGTGACTGTTTCGGCGCATACGAAGGCGAGATCAGATCAGTCACCGTCACTGGTTCCAACAGAATGTTCCCACGTGCACTTCCACCCCCACACCCGAACCCGCCTCCACCTCCGTTTGGACACTGCTCGGTTGGCGCCGACCACGTCACCACCGTCGCGCAAGGAACAACGTGCACTGCCACTGGGACAACCGTGTCCTCGGCCGCGTGTACAGTACTCATCGACGGAGATACGTCGGATGCGTCGCCGTTTCCGTTTGAACTCATCAACTCACTGACTTCCTCCGTTACGATCGACTTCGGAACGTCACCACTCGACATCAACCATATTTCGGTGTACCATGCAGGAGCAAGCAGCAACCCGATGCGCATGCGGAGGGTCAGTGTCCAACTATTTGACGTAGGGGGAGCCTCAATCTCGGAAGCCCACATGTATCGCGTGCCATCCAGCGGCCAGATTCCACTGACCAGACAATACCAAGCCGTCATCAAACTCGTCCTCACAGTAGTCGCACCGTTTCCAAACGCTCCCTCAACTGCCTTGTATACCATTTCCGAAGTGCGCGTCTCCAACCGATGCGCAAACACACCCCCTTCTCCTCCCGTCTCCGCGTGCACGGCCAACAACATAGACATGCAAAGCACCGTCGTATCGTGTCACTCAACTTCCGACAGTCCGGAAAGCCATTGTAACAACGTCTACGACGGGGTTCACGACGCATTAAACTCCTTCTTCCATGGTCACGGCAGTGACACGGCTCGTTCGTGGGTCGCAAACTCGGTAACACATGCGACAATCCGACTAACGTTCGCTCACACAATTAGTTTTAACTACGTTGACATCTGGCAGCGGCTGTATCACGGGATTGAGCACCAAGTGACTAAAATAGGGCTTCAGCTCTTTGGAAACCACGACGAGATGGTTTCCTACGGTGGACAATCTATCCACTATCTCGATCTGGCGACAAGCAACAACACAAACGACCAACAGTCGTTCGTTTCACGAATCCTATTATGGGACACGGTTGGGGGTATTCGCAAAATTGAGGTCATCGTCCTGGAGGCAATGGACCCCGACGATGTCGGGATTGCGGAGATTGAAATGGGGACGCGTTGCGATGTCGAGCCCCCCCCACCACCTCCATTCCCTCCGGTCGTGTTACTCAGGTCATCGTCGTCGGAACCGTCGTCGTCCGGCGTGGTTACTCATCACGGACTTCTGGACGGGGCCGTCGTCGGGACCGCTCAGTTGGTCAACTCCAATGTTGACACTTGTTCAAGCTACTGTGCCGTTGTGTCTGCTGGCTCGATCTTCAACATCTTTTTGGCAAACGGGGGGCCCTCGTCTTGGATTGGATGTAGGTGCTTCGACCCAACGACGACGACTCTTAGAGCCAACTCTACTAGCTTCGGATATGGTGTCGGGGTCTACTCGTTAGGCCTCTCTCTGTCGACCTACGCGTCCGTCATCACTACCGGAAACGCGTTCAAGTCCGTGGCGGAAGCGCAGACCGCGGACGACAGTGGGATAGCCACTGCGTCGTCGGCTTTCAAGGTCCATGTGTCGATCAAGACGGGCTCGTCGATGACTGTGGCGTTTCACAACCTCTTCGCCGTGTCGGCACCGCCCTCGTTGCCTCCAAGCTGTATGCCTTGCGTCGACTCCTCCTCTACGGGTATTCGAGCGCGCATCCACACGAATGGGTGGACCGCCTCTGCCACTGCCGAGTTTGCCGTTTCCAACAGCCAGATCTTCGAGGTCGTAGTGGAACTTCACAACCGTGTTCTGGTCATCAGAATTACTGACTTTTCAAACGGGGAAGAGTACAGTGGGAGCACCAACCTGATTTTCTCGGGGGCGTATGGGCCGATTGAACCTATGGCGATTTACGCAGGCAAAACCGTCGGCGGAGTATCGATCGACCCCACAGGGAGCGTCAATCACGATACGGTCTTGTACACTGACACACTTGGCTCCCATGAAGTGGCGAGCTTTGAGTTTGAGTCTGGTCATCTCTTTCTCAACGGTGCAAAATTTGGGCCGGGATTCACCGCCCCGCCGCTTTTTCAAGCCGCTCTGGCCTACCCCGAACGCTTCACGAACATGGCGACGGTGGATGCGGGAGCTGCCTGTTTCGACGGAACGAACGGATTGGTGGTCAACAATGACTTGTCAAACTTTTGGGCGGACACGTCGGCGGGCGGACTCACAGTGTGTACAAGTGTAGTGGCCTTCACACAGAACGCACTGTTTCCCACTTTGTTGGCGATTGGAAATGACGCGGTCTTCAACCTCTTCGCCTACCACACCCGACTCGGATCCAAAATCACACACGTGGACTATGACGGGGGGATACAGGGGACACTCCAACAAAACGAGAATACGCATGTGTGTATGTCTGTATCTACAAATGATGAGCTCACGTTCTACCGGAACTCCACACGCATCTCCCGCCAGACGGCATCCTTCGACGGGGTCTCGGCCACTTCACGAGTGGCTCTAGGTGCAGACCCATTTGTTGACGGCACAGTACGATCCATAGTGGGGTGCTTGTCGAATGTTCGGATCTGGAGCCGTGTGTTGTCTGACTCCGAAGTGGCGGCCGTAGCGGCCGCCGCAGCTTAGAAACAAACAAAAATGTACGTCATGTGTGTCTTGTCCTCCAATACACACTGCTAGACAACACACATTCACACCTATTCGCGTGTTCCCGAAACTAATTTAGTCGGTGGACTTGTATACTCACTTTGCTGTTCTTTTTCCCAGGTTTGGAAAAAGGGCCACAAGAGCTGAGTGTTTATGAATCGGCCTCCGGGGTGCGGGTGAAAAGCATTCTACTTAACCATTTGGAATGTACTCAGTCAAGGGATGCATCGAGTATACATTTGCAAGGCCTCCGTAGGGTTCGTTGTAGTTGAGATAGGTCATCGACCGGTTTCCTCTGAAGAACAGGCAGTAGATGTAGCCTCCAATGATCGGCAGGTTTATTTCGTCACCAACAAAGTAAGCTTGACACTTTGAGTTGGTCGGTTGCATGTCGCGGTCTACCCACCCACCGACCCCGTTGTTCTCATCGTTTATGCTTTGGCAAAGAGTGCAGCAGAGAGTGTCCAGCTCACTGAACGTGTAATCTAGTGTGTCGTCCGGGGTTTGCCATAGAAGGCCTGGTCTGTAGGCTCCTCGCAAACTGCTAGCATTAAATCCACTCATTGAGAAATTGTAGAAGATCTGTTCTTCTTGCCAGGCGTTTGTGTATGCGCGCTTGTTGGTATACGAGTAAGTCATAGGACAGGTTACTGCCACCGGGTCAAACGGATACGGCGGGGGAGGCGGCGCAGTCGGGGCAGGAGGCGATACTGGAGGTGGAAGCGGACTGATATGAGGATCCGACGGTGGAGGGGGAGGTGAAGGCGGCGGCTCGGTGATGAAAGGTTCTCTCGAGTAAAGGTAGGAACGCCATCTTGGCCACACCGCGTCCTCTCGTCCAGCGGCAGCCACAGCAGGCTGAAGCTGATAGGCACGCGCCTCGGCCCAGAAGTAGCAGTTGGGTATCTCACCAGCGTCGTATGTAACGAGCTGCACCATGTTGCATCCTCTCGGCTCAACCACTCGCGACTGATCGTACGTGGAGAAGCCAGACCCAAATCCCAAGTACTCGTGATTGGCTTCCCCTTGCTTTGTCTGATTGAAGCAGAATGGTATGCACACGTCTCGAGCTTCTTCCATGCTGCTGAACGTCGTACCGGTCTCCAGGAGGGTACCCCGAGTTCCCGCAAAGGTGGTCTGCTGGTAAGGGTCGTCAGTGCGCCCGACTGGCGATATGAAGGACATGCTTCCGTACATTTTGTTCCCGCCCTCGTACGTAGTGTAGCCGCCTCCCAACCCACTGGGTGGCAACCAGGGACCCAAGTCACCGCTCAGTTCGGTGTACGGCACGTAGTAGTCTGGTTGCCACGGCGGAAGCGGAAAAGACGGCGGTGGTGGCGGCGACGGCGGCGGCGGCATAGGCGGTTCACTTGGTGGACTCGGTGGCTCACAAGGCGGAGGAGGTAACGCGGGTGGCAAGATTGGTGGGGGTGATAGCGGCAGCGGCGGCGGCGAGTGAGGGGGTAGTGAGGGAGGTGTTGATGGCGGGGATGGTGGTTTTTGAGGGTCGGTGATTGGTGAACGTGGCGGAGAAGGTGGAGGGGGAGACGGTGGCGGTGAGTAATCCCCGATGCACCTATCAAAAGGGCTGGCTGCGCACGAGTCGTCATAGTCGCTGAAGTGGCACTGTACGGGAAGGGTTCCTGTCCCAATCTCGAAGCTGTAACTGTTGACGCATGCATCAGAGTCGTCGTCGTGGGTTTGACACAGTGATGTAAGTGATCCAATGCAAGTTGGAGGTGGTGGTGAAGGCGGCAGTGGCGGCGACGGTGGTGGCGGAGATGGTGGAGGTGGTAACGGTGGTGGCGGAGATG
>Ga0209716_1002049_pt1 | contig 13795 bp, 14 predicted proteins | sample COGITO_mtgs_1205_FD_184811 | JGI IMG/M metagenome (GOLD analysis project Ga0209716, IMG submission 184811) | Pelagic marine microbial communities from North Sea - COGITO_mtgs_120531 (SPAdes) (version 2) | ecosystem: Environmental > Aquatic > Marine > Epipelagic ...
AGCTTGCTGAATATACTTTACTAGGGGTTGAGAAATTTAATTCCAAAAATGTAATTTAATTACGTCTCTGAATTTCTAAAATTTTGAATCATTTTTCTTTCCTTGCATTTCTTGCATTTTCATATTTTCCTTGCATTTATATCCTAGGATTAGGTCTAGAATTCCATGCATATGTCTATACTCAATACATTCCTTGTTTCCTTTCTTAACTTATTAATTCCTTTTTTAATTAATTAGGCGTAGCTCCTGACAGACATTTAGGCGTAGTTCGGGTGTAATTACCTAAGTCAGGCGTAGCTCCTGACATAGATTTAGGCGTAGTTCGGGTGTAATTACCTAAGTCAGGCGTAGCTCCTGACAGAGATTTAGGCGTAGTTCGGGTGTAATTACCTAAGTCAGGCGTAGCTCCTGACAGAGATTTAGGCGTAGTTCGGGTGTAATTACCTAAGTCAGGCGTTGCTCCTGACAGAGATTTAGGCGTAGTTCGGGTGTAATTACCTAAGTCAGGCGTTGCTCCTGACAGAGATTTAGGCGTAGTTCGGGTGTAATTACCTAAGTCAGGCGTTGCTCCTGACAGAGATTTAGGCGTAGTTCGGGTGTAATTACCTAAGTCAGGTGAGAAGGTTACTATTCTTCAAATCCTTAGCGGCATAGACCCGCGATGAGGGGCCGGACTTCATATTAGGATGGTACACAGAGTAAAATAAGACATTATTATTTTGGACTTTTTTCGTAGACCTGCTACCTGCTTTGGCGGCACGTTGTCTTAACTTATTAAGACTAATTGAAGCTTTTACTTCATTATGTGTAGGGGAGTTTCTAGGTGACCTGGGAGTCTTTCCTGTCCTTGCTGAATATACTTTAAAAGGCTTATTATTAGTAAGACTGTATTTCAGCTTGGCCCACGTCGAGTATGGTCTCACGTCATTATTCGTAAGGACTGTCTTATATTTAGGATCGTAGACCACCCTTGGTCTGTTTATTCTGTGTGGCACCCGGTTCAAAGCAAACACCTTCAACGATCTTAGCAAACGAGCCAGCTCAATAGCATGACTCAATTCCTTCCCCCCTGCAATTCTATTGATTTCTCTTATTACGTTATTGGGCAACATTCCAATGTGTGTGGGCGTAGACGTACCTCGTTTATTGTTTCTCTGAGTGGGCGATCGCTCAAAGAAGCTCTCGCTTGCACGTACTCCGCTAGAATTGGGAGGTCCCATCCAATTCCCTGGAGGGACACTTGTCCTTTTCTTCTTTTGCATTGAATAATGTAGTAAAATATTATTAATTGGAGAATAAAGGATAAAGAGATTTAGGCGTAGTTCGGGTGTAATTACCTAAGTCAGGCGTTGCTTAACTTATTAATTCCTTTTTTAATTAATTAGGCGTAGCTCCTGACAGAGATTTAGGCGTAGTTCGGGTGTAATTACCTTTAGGTGTCTTCGGGTGTAATAAATTTACGCGGGCGTGACGGGTGTGGGAGTTTTAGGCGTCTTCGGGTGTAATAAATTTACGCAGGCGTGTCGGGTGTATCTCATCTACCCGAGTCCCCCTGTGGAATTTAAAAAGGAATTAAGGAATTTAAAAGGGAATTAAGGAATTTAAAAGGGAATTAAGGAATTTTTGGAGGTCTTCATAAATTTTGAGGTCTTCATAAATTTTTTGGGGTCGAAATACACCTGGGACCGCCTAAAACAATCCTCGGAAATCCTCGGAATCTCCTGCCCCTCCTGAAACCAAAAGTCCATCCCCTCCCTCCTGTCGTCATCGGGTGTAATTACCTAAGTCAGGCGTAGCTCCTGACAGAGATTTAGGCGTAGTTCGGGTGTAATTACCTAAGTCAGGCGTTGCTCCTGACGGAGAATTAGGCGTAGTTCGGGGGTGTCCAACTCGGGCAGGTCGCGCTCGATCGTCACGCTCACGTGGTCCTCGGGCGCCAGGTCGCGCAACCTTGGTTTCTTGCCGCTGAGGTCCAGCACCTTGCCGTTGCGGAAGGCGAGCATGCCGGGCAAGAGGGAGCGGTCGCGCGTCTTGTGGAAGGTGGAGTCGTGGTTGCTGAGGGTGCTCGTCATCCGCGTCTGCAGGTCCTTGAAATGCTTCACCCCGTAGCCGCGCAGGAGCGTCTTGAAGTCCGTTGGCGCCGAGAGGTAGTGGACTACCGCATGCGTCTCGAGGACGTTCAGGAGCGTGCCGAAGGTGGTGTCCTTCGTGGTCCACACGTTCGTCTGCGTGTCGCACGTCCAGAGCGTGTCGGAGATGGTGTCGAGCTTGAAGCGCCCCGGCAGCAGCACGTCCAGCACCTCTCGCATGACCACGACGGTGTTGGGATCGTTGAAGCAGATTTCGCCCGCCTTGTTCTTCGGCACGCCTTCGAGTATCGAATCGATCTGGTTGGCAAGGTCCTGCAGCTCGCACTGCGCGCGCGCCTCCGCGGAGTGCAGCGCGTTGAGAGCGTCGGCGAGGGCCTGCTTCATCTGGTCGAGGAGGTCTGGCCTGCGCAGGTGCGAGGGGAGGTGCTCGAGGCCGGCCTCGATCCGGTCGTGCGCGTCATGGACGATCTCGTCCGTCACGTCCTCACGCGACACGCCCAGCACCTCGTAGTGATCTCCGTTGGCGTCGAGCATGCGCTGCCCCACTTCCTCCCAGTCCTCCTCGTCCTCGTCTCTCTCGGCCTCCTGGCCATCCTGGCTACCGAGCGCGCGAGCGGCCGCTCCACCCACGTCTTCCTCGTCTTCTCCGCTTCCGACTCCGTCAAGATACTCGTCTGCCATGTGCTACGAGGACGGCTTTCGTGGCAAGTCGCCTGGGTTTGAGCGCCTGGGTTTGAACGCCTGGGTTTGAACGCCTGGGTTTGAGGGGGGGGGGTAAAAAATCCAAGTCGGTCGGGTTTGACCGGTCGAGTTTGACCGGTCGGGTTTGAGTGCCCCCCGAGGCTAAAAGTGCCAGGAGAGAGGCTAAAAATGGCTTTTTAAAGGTTATTATTGGCTAATTAAAGGCTATTATTGGCTTTTTAAATTATACCCGGGACTTCCTGGAATCGTGGTCAAACCCCCCAGTTCTGCTTCTGCTTCTGCTCCTGCTTCTGCTCCTGCTTCTGCTCCTGCTCCTGTCTCTGCTTCTGTTTGGATAGCTACTACTCTTCTTATTTTGAGTTCCTTTTTTGACAGATACATTCAATAGTTTAACAATTTCGTGGTTGGGTGTCGCAGAACCCACAAAACTATTCGGTATTCGTTTGAAGTTGCTTGTTGCCGTCCGTCCAGTCAGCATTGACTTGGGTACTTGTCTTGTTTTGTTGATCTGCATCTCGAAGGGAGCAACCACCATCTCAGCCTGAAATTGATATGATGGATCCTGCCAATTATGATGACCATAAGGATAACGCACATATCGTCGCGAGCGGAGAGGGTCGCGGGGACCCTGCTTGTTAGGGTTAGGGCTATGTGTTCTTTCTATTGGATGACTGCCAATGAAGAGTTTCTTTACGTTTGCAGTCATTGGCATACGAAGGATCGTGTTACCGTTACCTATCCAGCCGTGATTTGCAGCAACTCTAGGATTAACTGTCCACGAGGTCGCTACATCAAGATTTGTACGTACTGGTATAGTATTATTACCCCCAAAATTCAACGACCGATACAAATATCCAGGCACAGACACGTCTGGTGTTTGCTCCAATATGTTTTTCATGTGATTCTGCACATTCTTAAATAGATAACTACCACCCATCCAAGTCTTAATTGTATTCTTTATATTCTGCGATCCCAAGATTACTTTTCTATGATTTGTTAACATTTTCTTAACAGAATTTCCCTTTCTCCTTACGCTGTGCTGCAATTTACGAGCTGCTTTGGTCTCTTTATTTGTCTGCGGCATATCTTCAATTAAGTAAAGATTTTAGTAGGATTTATATCCTAGTAATTACCTAAGTCAGGCGTAGCTCCTGACAGAGGTTTAGGCGTAGTTCGGGTGTAATTACCTAAGTCAGGCGTAGCTCCTGACGGAGAATTAGGCGTAGTTCGGGTCTAATTACCTAAGTCAGGCGTAGCTCCTGACGGAGAATTAGGCGTAGTTCGGGTGTAATTACCTAAGTCAGATGTTGCTCCTGAGAGATTTAGGCGTAGTTCGGGTGTAATTACCTCAGTCAGGCGTAGTTCGGGTGTAATTACCTAAGTCAGGTGTAGCTCCTGACAGAGGTTTAGGAGTATTTCGGGCGCAGCACCTTCGGCCACACATGTGTTCCCCTGTGGTCAAAGCCGATTGACTGCAAAAACCACAAGGCGAACCGCTAAGCCTGCTCGTCATGGATTCACTGTCGCAGCTGAGCTACGACCTTCTGAAGGAGCTGCTTGAACACGACACCATGAAGGGATGCGAGTTCATGATCAAGCTGACGTGCACCACGTTCGCAGAGTACATGCCTAAGAAGACGCGCACCAAGATGTCGACGGTCGTCGAATCCGTGACGCTGCTGCAGTGGGCACACGATCACGGCTGCCCGTGGAACGAGGACATGTGCGCGGTCGCGGCTAAAGGGGGTCACCTCGACTCCCTCAAGTACTTGCATGGCCACGACTGCACTTGGTACGCTTCGACATGCGAGGCCGCAGCGAAGGGCGGCCACCTTGACTGCCTCAAGTACTTGCACGAGAACGGTTGCCCGTGGAACGAGTGGACGTGCGAGGCCGCGTCAGACGGCGGCCACCTCGACTGCCTCACGTACGCACACGAGAACGGCTGCCTGTGGGGAGAGTGGGTGTGCGCGAATGCAGCGACAAACGGCAACATCGACTGCCTCAAGTACGCGCACGAGCACTATTGTGCTTGGAGCAAGTATACGTGCATTTGGGCATCAGAGGGCGGCCACCTCAACTGCCTCAAGTACGCGCACGAGCACGGCTGCCCGTGGAACAATGAGGCGTGCGCGAATGCAGCGGCGGGCGGCCACCTCGACTGCCTCAAGTACGCGCACGAGCACGGCTGTCCGTGGAACGAGTGGACGTGCACGGCGGCGGCGGTCGGCCACCTCGACTGCCTCAAGTACTTGCACGATCACGGCTGCCCGTGGAACGAGTGGACGTGCGAGGCCGCAGCGAAGGGCGGCCACCTCAACTGCCTCAAGTACGCCCACGAGAACGGTTGCCCGTGGGACTATTTGACATGCGCGGATGCGGCGAGGGGCGGCCACCTCGACTGCCTCAAGTACGCACACGAGAACGGCTGTCCGTGGGACGCTTCGACATGCGTGGCGGCGGCTAAAGGGGGGCACCTCGACTGCCACGAGTACGCGCACGAGCACGGCTGTGCTCGTTATTTTTAGTCTGTTTTAGGTGATCGGACCTAGGTGGTTCTCCGTCGGCACCTAACCAAGTGTGACCTTAGTTGCGAGGTCAAATTGTAATTCATTGTCGAAAAAACAAGATCGATTTTTGGGGTCGAAATACACCTGAGACCGCCTAAAAAAACTCCCCGGAATAGACCCGATGAGGGCCGTACCTCATATTAGGATGGTACATAGAGTAAAATGAGACATTATTATTTTGGACTTTTGTCGTAGACCTGCTACCTGCATTGGCGGCACGTTGTCTTAACTTATTAAGACTAATTGCAGCTTTTTTTTCATTATGTGTAGGGGAGTTTCTATGGGACCTGGGGGTACGATTAATCCACCTTCTTCTTTTGGGTCCAGGTCGTACTGCAGCTCTTACACTTTTGCTTGTGCGCATGAAATTGTCTCTGGTACCCTTCTTAGTCCTATTCGGACCAACTTTAAAGTTCGCATTCAAATACATATGGCCACCAACAGCTTCTAAATTGTTAGAATTATGAGGGGATGCTTTCACATATGAAGTAATACCAATAGGTGATCCAGTTGCCGGTTTTACCCCTGCTGGACCTAGTTTGCTCATGTTGTACAACCCAAAGAGGAATTTATGTGCAGCTTCATTTTTATGTATTCTTGCTACATTCTTTCCTTGCTTTTGAGCATTCGAAAACTTTTGTTTCGTGCGCTCTGTTAACGGACGGGTTGGTGAATTCACAAGTTGGTAACGAAGTCCGTGATTTCCTGCAACAATTCCAGAGTTGTTATAATAATTTGAAGTGATTTTACCCCTTGTTGGTTTTACTCCCTCCCGTGGAAGAAATAGTGCTATATGTCGGAGGATCTCTTCTGGAAGGGTGCTAAAGTTCGGGTTTTTTTCATAATTACTACCGCGACTGCTCATATATGATATCCATAGAAACTATTTTCCTTGATATATAAAAAGATGTTAGAGGTTTAGGAGTATTTTGGGTGTAATTACCTAAGTCGGGCGTTGCTCCTGACAGAGATTTAGGCGTAGTTCGGGTGTGTCCTAATCAGTATTTTTGGAGAATATTCAAATCCTTAGCGGGATATAATTAGTCCACATACATTAATAGGGTTCTCAACCCCTAGTAAAGTATATTCAGCAAGCTAAATTAATTTTAGTACATTCTGAATTGATTATACTTGACTCAGCTTGCTGAATATACTTTACTAGGGGTTCGCGCACTACATATTCGTCACCACACTGTGGATCTTATCCAGCTGCTCCTTGTACCGTCTGCCTCCATCCTCCCCATCGACACTTGCCTTAACCTTCTCCTGGTGATCCAGAAACCGCGACCCCACCCGAGTCTCCTCATCCGCCTCCGCCTCCAGATGACCAGAGTTGTCATCATACAGCTGCTCCAGCACCTCCCCTTTAGCCTTGTTTTCCCACTCCTTATCCTCGTCCTCGCCCGATACCACAACCTGGTAGATCGCACGCTTCTGGTTCGGGATCCTTAAGTTCTGGTTCACACCTCCAGGCGACCGGCGGTGCTTCAGCTTGATGAACTGGGGCACTGCATTCGCAGGATCGGCCAGTAACGCCTGGATCTGCTCGGGACTTATGTGCTCGATCGACTCCTTGCCAAACACGTTAATGTGCTGCTCCACCACGTAACGGTTGTTGGTGGTGTTGTTCACAGTCCTTGGTCTCTTAATTAATAACTTGATCTCTTCTGCTTGCTGTGCTATCTGACGATCCTTCTCCTCTAAACGCGCTTCTAAGGCAGCAATATGTCGCTCTTGTTGTCGCTCTTGTTGTCGCTCTTGTTGCGTTATATCACTTACAGAACTTCTTAAGGCTTCGTTCACCAGGTGTTGCTTACATACCTTTTGATGTCTCCTCACTGTAGCAGGTTTTGCAGATGTATAGCCACATATACACAGTGAAGACATAGTACATTGTGGTAACAAAATTTGTTACTTTTAATACAATTTTTGTTACCTAAGTCACAAAATTTGTTACCCTCCTATCATCACTCTCACTCGTACTTCTCCTACCAAAATGGGCTATATATTAACATTTTATAAGATATCGCGTAGAAAAGAAGGGGGGGGGGGCAAGGGAAAATATAAAACTCAAAAAATATTTTTCCAAAAAAATTTTTTGGGAAAAATATTTTGGGTCCCAAACTGAATATACTTTACTAGGGGTTCCCCAAATGCTCGCGTATAGCGTGATCCGGCATTTTGCCGGATGCAACCTCACAGATTCGTCACCACACTATGGATCTTATCCAGCTGCTCCTTGTACCGCCTACCACCATCTTCACCACCGACACTCGCTTTTATCTTGTCCTGGTGGTCCAGAAACTGCAAGCCCACCCGAGTATCCTCGTCCGCCTCCGCCTCCAAATGGCCCGAGTTGTCATCGTACAGCTGCTCGAGCACCTCCCCTTTAGCCTTATTTTCCCACTCCTTATCCTCACCTTCACCCAATACCACCACCTGGTAGATAGCACGCTTCTGGTTGGGGATACGCAGGTTATGGTTCACACCATTGGGGGCCCGGCGGTGCTTCAGCTTGATGAACTGCGGCACTGCAGTAGCTGGGTCGGCCAGTAACGCCTGGATCTGTTGGGGACTTATGTGCTCTATCGATTCCTTGCCAAACACGTTAATATGCTGCTCCACCACGTAACGGTTATTGGTGGTGTTATTCACGGTATTGGTCCTTGGTTTCTTCGCCACTTGAATCAACTCCTTGATCTCTTCTGCTTGCTGTGCTATCTGACGATCCTTCATTGCCAATTGTTCTTTCAATGTTATTACCAACTCACTATTATCAGTAGATGATTCATGATATTTGCAACTCTTCTTGTGCACGCACCACGCACTCGAAAATTTTGTTGTATACCCACAGTCACAAACACGAGCTTCTTTGTATGTATTCTTACTTGGCATAACTTTGTCGTAATATCTACATTTATCTTTAAGTACTATTAGGGCCCTAATTAGGGCCCTAATTAGGGTTTTCATACCCTTCCACCACTATCACTAACACTTCTCCTTACTAAATACACTATAATATAACATTTTATAAGATATCGCGTAGAAAAGAAGGGGGGGGGGGCAAGGGAAAATATAAAACTCAAAAAATATTTTTCCAAAAAAATTTTTTGGGAAAAATATTTTGGGTCCCAAAAGTCCAAACCAACTTTTGGGTTGGTCTTCCCCGCCCACAGGGCGCTACTACCCACCTGGTACGGGTAAGCGTCCCCCCACCTGGTACGGGTGAATACTTTACTAGGGGTTCCCCGACCGGCCGCAAGGCCGACCCGCATTTTGCCGGATGCAACCTTACTATGTACCCTAGTACAGATTCGTTTCTTAATGAGTACTTTCTTCATGAGATCCATATTGATATTATGGATAAATAATATAAATAATATAAATAACTATATCGTCCGTGAAACCAAACATGAAACCAAACAACCTCACAGATTCGTCACCACACTTGAATTGATTATACTTGACTCAGCTTGCTGAATATACTTTACTAGGGGTTCCCCGGACCGGATGGAACCTTACATATTCGTCACCACACTATGGATCTTGTCCAGCTGCTCCTTGTAACGCCTTCCACCGGGTGCAGACCCCACATCAACACCATATTTTTAAGAACATCCTAACATAAAAAATTACCCCTCCTTCACAAGAGGAGTATGACCAGTAAGGTTTTTGACAAAACACACACCCGAAAAATCATGGAAGGTCCGTGTCTTATCAGCTGGAACAGTTTTACCTGAACCTCAAGCGGCACGAATCACATAAATCGTCATTATTCATTCACTGCGGTGTACTTTTTGATATTATACCTTCAAGTGTACCCCTAGTAGAAGATGGATTTTTAGAAACTGCAGAAGATGCACCTGCTGCATCTGCATCTATGATTGAAGGTGTTGATGACTGGATAATTTCTTGATTAATAACTTGATCTCTTCTGCTTGCTGTGCTATCTGACGACCCACCCGGTACGGGTAAGCTCCCCCCCACCTGGTACGGGTGAATACTTTACTAGGGGGGTCCCCATCCGGCATTTTGCCGGATGCAACCTCACAGATTCGTCACCACACTATGGATCTTATCCAACTGCTCCTTGTAACGCCTTCCACCGTCTTCCCCATCCACGCTCGCCTTCACCTTATCCTGGTGGACCAGAAACTGCGACCCCACTCTGGTATCCTCATCCGCCTCCGCCTCCAAATGACCAGAATTGTCATCATATAGCTGCTCCAACACCTCCCCTTTAGCCTTGTTTTCCCACTCCTTCTCCTCGCCCTCCCCTGCTACCACAACCTGGTAGATCGCACGCTTCTGATTTGGGATACGCACGTTCTGGTTCACACCTCCAGGCGACCTGCGGTGCTTCAGCTTGATGAACTGAGGCACTGCATTAGCAGGGTCGGCCAGTAACGCCTGGATCTGCTCGGGGCTTATGTGCTCGATCGACTCCTCACCAAACACGTTAATGTGCTGCTCCACCACATAGCGGTTGTTGGTGGTGTTGTTCACAGTCCTTGGCCTCTTAATCAACTGCTCGATTTGTCTATCCTTTGCTTCCAGCTGCTTTTCTAGAGATGCTATACGCTCTCTGTCACTCGTGACCACTAATTTACAACTCTTCTTATGTATCGACCAATTGCTTCTCTGAATTGTTTGGAATCCACACTCACACAAGCGTGCCTCTTTGTACTGATTCGACATCTTACTTTAACCAAATATCTTATCTTTAATACGTTACATAACGTGTTATGTAACAGTTATGTAACGTTATCTCTCTCCTGCCACTGTGTCACTAGTACTTCTCCTACCAGAATACACTATAATATAACTTTTTATAAGATTTCGCGAAGAAAAGAAGGGGGGGGGGGCAAGGGAAAATATAAAACTCAAAAAATATTTTTTCTCAAAAAATTTTTTGGGAAAAATATTTTGGGTCCCAAAAGTCCAACCAACTTTTGGGTTGGTCTTCCCCGCCCACAGGGCGCTACTACCCACCCGGTACGGGTAAGCGCCCCTCACCTGGTACGGGTGAATACTTTACTAGGGGGTCCCCATCTGGCATTTTGCCGGATGCAACCTCACAGATTCGTCACCACATTATGGATCTTATCCAACTGCTCCTTGTAACGCCTTCCACCGTCTTCCCCATCCACGCTCGCCTTCACCTTATCCTGGTGGACCAGAAACTGCGACCCCACTCTGGTATCCTCATCCGCCTCCGCCTCCAAATGACCAGAATTGTCATCATATAGCTGCTCCAACACCTCCCCTTTAGCCTTGTTTTCCCACTCCTTCTCCTCGCCCTCCCCTGCTACCACAACCTGGTAGATCGCACGCTTCTGATTTGGGATACGCACGTTCTGGTTCACACCTCCAGGCGACCTGCGGTGCTTCAGCTTGATGAACTGAGGCACTGCATTAGCAGGGTCGGCCAGTAACGCCTGGATCTGCTCGGGGCTTATGTGCTCGATCGACTCCTCGCCAAACACATTAATGTGTTTCTCTACCACATATTTGTTATTAGTGCTGTTGTTCACAGTAGTAGTTCGTGGCGCCTTAGCGAGTTCAAACATCTGCCTGTCCTTTTCTTTAATCAGCTGGTCTTTTGCCGCTAGTTGTTCCTTACACTGCTCATCCTTTGCAGCCAGCAGCTCCTTTGCTTCGCGCTTAGTCTCCTCTAGTTGTTTCTCTAATGATTCAATTCTGAGGTCCTTGTCACTATCAACCGTCTTGCAACTCAGTTTATGCGACCGCCAGTTACTGCGGTCAAATGTAGTGTAGCCACACTGACACTCTCTTGACTGCTTGTATAAGTGAGCCATCCTTGCTATTTTAAGTTAAACCTTCCTTTTAATATCGCGTGGTGCCACGCGTGGTGCCAACATGGTACCACGCCACACCCCCTCCTGCCACAACACCCACTAGTATCTCTCCTCACTAAATACCACATAATATATATATTCTATTAAATATCGCGAAGAAAAGAAGGGGGGGGGGGGCTAGGGAAAATATAAAACTCAAAAAATATTTTTTCTCAAAAAATTTTTTGGGAAAAATATTTTGGGTCCCAAAAGTCCAACCAACTTTTGGGTTGGTCTTCCCCGCCCACAGGGCGCTACTACCCACCCGGTACGGGTAAGCGCCCCTCACCTGGTACGGGTGAATACTTTACTAGGGGGTCCCCATCTGGCATTTTGCCGGATGCAACCTCACAGATTCGTCACCACATTATGGATCTTATCCAACTGCTCCTTGTAACGCCTTCCACCGTCTTCCCCATCCACGCTCGCCTTCACCTTATCCTGGTGGACCAGAAACTGCGACCCCACTCTGGTATCCTCATCCGCCTCCGCCTCCAAATGACCAGAATTGTCATCATATAGCTGCTCCAACACCTCCCCTTTAGCCTTGTTTTCCCACTCCTTCTCCTCGCCCTCCCCTGCTACCACAACCTGGTAGATCGCACGCTTCTGATTTGGGATACGCACGTTCTGGTTCACACCTCCAGGCGACCTGCGGTGCTTCAGCTTGATGAACTGAGGCACTGCATTAGCAGGGTCGGCCAGTAACGCCTGGATCTGCTCGGGGCTTATGTGCTCGATCGACTCCTCGCCAAACACGTTAATGTGCTGCTCCACCACATAGCGGTTGTTGGTGGTGTTGTTCACAGTCCTTGGTCTCTTAATCAACTGCTCGATTTGTCTATCCTTTGCTGCCAATTGTTCCTTTGTATCTGCTAGTTGTTGCTTCATTTGTTCAATCAATTCATCCTTATCACACTTCACCAGCTTGCAACTCTTCTTATGAACAAACCATGCACTAGGGAAGTTGGTCGTGTATCCACAGTCACAAACTCGCGGTTCTTTGTAAGTCTTACTTGGCATCAGGTCTTACTGTAACCAAATATCTTATCTTTAAATGTTCAATTGAACGTTCAATTGAACATCAATTGATCCTCTCCTCCTCCTGCCATGGTCTCACTCATACTTCTCCTACTAAAATATACTATAATATAACATTTTATAAGATATCGCGAAGAAAAGAAGGGGGGGGGGGGCAAGGGAAAATATAAAACTCAAAAAATATTTTTTCTCAAAATTTTTTTTTGGAAAAATATTTTGGGTCCCAAAAGTCCAACCAACTTTTGGGTTGGTCTTCCCCGCCCACAGGGCGCTACTACCCACCCGGTACGGGTAAGCGCCCCTCACCTGGTACGGGTGAATACTTTACTAGGGGGATCCCCATCCGGCATTTTGCCGGATGCAACCTCACAGATTCGTCACCACACTATGGATCTTATCCAACTGCTCCTTATACCGCCTGCCCCCATCCTCCCCATCCACGCTCGCCTTCACCTTATCCTGGTGGACCAGAAACTGCGACCCCACTCTGGTATCCTCATCCGCCTCCGCCTCCAGGTGACCCGAATTGTCATCATATAGCTGCTCCAGCACCTCCCCTTTAGCCTTGTTTTCCCACTCCTTCTCCTCGCCCTCGCCCGATACCACCACCTGGTAGATCGCCCGCTTCTGGTTCGGGATCCTTAAGTTTTGGTTCACACCTCCAGGCGACCTGCGGTGCTTCAGCTTGATGAACTGAGGCACTGCATTAGCAGGGTCGGCCAGTAACGCCTGGATCTGCTCGGGGCTTATGTGCTCGATCGACTCCTTCCCAAACACGTTAATGTGCTGCTCCACCACATAGCGGTTGTTGGTGGTGTTGTTCACGGTCCTTGGTCTCTTAATCAATTGCTCGATTTGACGGTCCTTTGCTGCCAATTGTTCCTTTAATGTGGCGATAAGCTCCTTGTCGCTCGTTACCACTAATTTACAGTATTTCTTGTGTCGCGACCAGTTACTCATATTTACACTGGTGTAGCCACATCCACATACACGAGCTTCTTTATACTCCGTAGTAGGCATTTGTTCTAATGTCATGAGATATTTCTTGTCTTTAATAGGATGTTCCCATCCTGTTCCCATCCTGTTCCCATCCCATTGCCCTCCTGCCACTATCTCACTCGTACTTCTCCTACCAAAATACACTATATTATAACATTCTAGAAGATATCGCGAAGAAAAGAAGGGGGGGGGGGGCAAGGGAAATTAGAAAACTCAAAAAATATTTTTCTCAAAAAATCTTTTGGGAAAAATATTTTTGGCCCAACAAGTCCGACCAAATTTTGAGTTGGTCTTCCACGCCGGTGCCTTACAACTACCCACCAGGTACGGGTGCAACGCCTAGTAAAGTTTATTCAGCAAGCTACCAGGGTGTACTCTGCCGTTGCACACTGGTGCGTAGCCGAGCCTCCCCTTAGAAGGGGAGGGGGAAGTCCGGCAGCTCCACTTCAGTGGTGACGTCGGAGGTGGTGGGGGAGACGGTGGCGAGGGTGTCAGCCTCCGTGACATCGTAGACGACGATCTTGTTCAGGGTCAA
>Ga0209716_1002052_pt1 | contig 13776 bp, 25 predicted proteins | sample COGITO_mtgs_1205_FD_184811 | JGI IMG/M metagenome (GOLD analysis project Ga0209716, IMG submission 184811) | Pelagic marine microbial communities from North Sea - COGITO_mtgs_120531 (SPAdes) (version 2) | ecosystem: Environmental > Aquatic > Marine > Epipelagic ...
AGAGCTATTCAAAAAGATGAATGGGCTGATGAGGTTAATAAAGGTTTTGATTTTATGATTAAAATAATGAAAAATTTAGAAGGATGTTTAAATTAAAAGATAGAATATTTCACCATTCAGAAAAGTTTAAAGCATTGATTGAATCTCAATCCGATGTAGAACTTATGGAAACTGATGATTATGGTTGGGAGAATTATAGATATGAATCACCTCTATTCAGATTAGCACACGTTGAAAGATATTCTCATATGGGATTAGAAGTTGTACACATAACTTGTTTTCCAAGAGAAAACTCAAAAGCACCCGTTTTTGGATTTGATGTAGTTGGGTATCAGGACGCTGAAAGGGGAATGTCTAAAATTAGTGGAGTGTTTATAGACTGGTCACCAGTTATGTATGAAGAGAAGTGGCATGATAGTAAATGGAACAAAGATAGGAAGTTACCAGTATGGGCAACTGTATTCTCAAAAGATTTTATAGCAGTAAGACCTACTGAAGATGAATATGAGAAAGTATTTGAAGTTGGATTTACTGCATTTGAAAAATACATAGAAAAATTGAATAGTAAAGAAGATTTAACTGATAATATTGAGGAAATTCAAGAAATTATAGAGAAACAGAACATATATTGTGAACATCAAGCGTCAAATAAGAGAACGTTTGGGGCTTTGAAAGCAAATATTGGTGAAGATAAGGCAAAATTCTTTATGGAACAAGTTCTTTTCCCTAAATTTAAGACTGACAAGTACTGACATAATGTCAGATTTGGATAATTGGTATAATTTTCGTATATTAGTATAATAACTATAAGATATGTTTGAAGCAGAACAAATAAAAACAGTAGAAGGATTTAAAAAGCTATTTGGTGAACCCAAACAAGGGATGCTAATGGATTTATCAAATGAGTTTATAGATTCATATCATAGATATGGAACTGACCCATTTGAATTAGTTGATGGATTTGGCCTAGATTGGGTTAAATTGATTATGGATTATAATGAAAGTATTGAAGAGTATGAACTATGTGCAGTCTTCAGAGATGTAATAAATGATTATATAGAAACAAAAATAAAAATAAAATAAGTTTATGGGAAAAATAGGTAAACCTTTAGCAGATAGGGTTCTTCTTAAATTAGAAGAAAAGTCTGAATCGAAATCTAGTGGAGGTATTATACTTAACACAACCACACAATCAGTTCAAGAAGCTGAAGTAGTTGAAGTGTCGGATGGATACATCGGACAAAGTGGTGATACAATTCAATTAAATGTTAAAAAAGGTGATGTAGTTCTTATCAACAACGGTGCCGGTCAAAAGGTAAAGTTGGATGGAAACGATTATCACCTAGTAAGAGAATCAGAAATTTTAATGGTAATATAAGTTATGGAAAATAAACAAATTAAATTTAGTAGTGATGCTAGAGAATCCTTAAAGAGGGGGTTGGATACACTTGCCGATGCAGTTAAGGTAACACTGGGGCCCGCGGGGAGAAATGTATTATTACAAAAAGGAAATGGCTCCCACATCACAAAAGATGGTGTGAGTGTAGCAAAAGAAATACAATTAGAAAATCCATTTGAGAATATGGGTGTTCAGTTAGTTAAGGAAGTATCACAAAAGACAGCCGATGAAGCTGGTGATGGTACAACTACCGCGACTGTTCTTGCACAATCTATTGCCGGAAAAGGTTTTGCTCATCTAGAATCTGGTGAAGTGAACCCTATCTATCTTAAAAGAGGTATGGATAAAGCAGTAGAAGTTGTAGTATCTGAGTTAGAGAAACAAGCAATAAAGGTTGGTGATAAAGTAGAACAAATTGCAACTATTTCAGCAAACTCCGATGAGAATATTGGTAAACTTATTGCAGATGCATTTCACAAAGTTGGTAAAGATGGTGTAATTACTGTTGAAGAGAGTAAAGGTATAGAAACTTCTATGGAAGTTGTAGATGGTATGCAATTCGATAAAGGATTCTTGTCAACTCACTTTGCTACCAATCAAGAAAAGATGATAGCAGAAATAGAGAATCCATATATTTTACTATATGATGGTAGAGTCTCTAATATGAATGATATTCTTAAATTACTAGAAGGTGTTGCGCAAAGTTCGAAACCTCTTGTAATCATCGCAGATGATGTAGAGGGTGAAGTGTTAGGAACTTTAGTAGTAAACAAGCTAAGAGGAGCTCTGAATGTATGTGCGGTGAAAGCCCCTGCATTTGGTGATAGAAAAAAAGAAATGATGAGAGATATTGCCACAATAACTGGTGGAACTTTCATTCAACCTGAGATTGGTCAGAAATTAGAGGATGCTACAATAGATATGTTAGGTGTAGCTGAAAAGATTGTAGTATCTAAGGATAATACTACAATTGTAAATGGTGCAGGGTCAAGTGATGAGATTGCTGATAGAATTCAATCAATCAAAACTCAAATAGATGAGTCAACATCTGATTACGAAAAAGAAAAGATGCAAGAAAGACTTGCAAAACTTTCTGGTGGTGTCGCTGTACTTTATATAGGAGCAGGTTCTGAGGTTGAACTTAAAGAAAAGAAAGATAGAGTTGATGATGCACTTCAAGCAACTAAAGCTGCAATCGAAGAAGGAATTGTTACTGGTGGAGGACATGCACTGTTATCTACAATACCTAAAGTAAAGGAATTGGAAGATTCTATCATAGATAATGATGAAAAGATAGGAGTTAGTGTTATTAGAGAAGCACTTTCATCACCATTCAATCAGATTCTATCTAATGCTGGATTTGATGTAGCTAAGATTACTGAAGGATTGGTTGATGGGAAAGGATTTAATGCAAAAACAGGTCAATTTGTTGATATGTTTGCAGAAGGAGTCATTGACCCTAAGAAAGTCACAAGGGCTGCAATCCAAAATGCAACATCAGTTGTTGGTATGATTTTGACTACTGAATGTATGGTAGTAGATAAACCAAAAACTGATGAAAAGCCATTAGAAAAACAAATGTTAATGGGTTAATCCCATATATATTGGTAATTTATTTTACCATTTAGTGATATATCATATACAAATCAGAGGGTTTGTAAAGTAGTAAAGACCCCACTTCGGTTGGTTTTTATTTTTAGATTTGATATTTATCATTGGAATTCCGATGTTTTGTAAAGGAGGAAGTTATAACGAATTTAACTAAAACAAAGGAGACAAACTATGGACTTGTTAAACAAACTTAGCAATTGGGCTAAACAATTAACAGAAGTAGGTGTGAGTTTAATCGCATTTGGAATCGTTCTTGAAATTTTATTCAAGGGGGCAATTATTCCATTTTGGCCGAACATCTCTGTAATAGATAATATTATGGGTTTATTAGGTGGATTAAGTAATGAGGGACTAATCGGATTGGTTGGTGCTTTCATTCTATATCACATACTAAAGAAGAAAGATTACTAAAAGTTAGTAACTTTAAGCTATTAAACCCCTCACATTAACTTGTGGGGGGTTTTTTGTTAAAACTATATTTATTATTAAATACACATACTTATGAGAAAATTTAAAGAGTGGCACACAAACATTATTAGAAACTACATGAAACAACTTAACATAGACATCTTTGGATTGGCTTGGTTATCTTGGTCTAAGGGAGTTCTTATGACCGTAATACTTATGCTTCTTACAAGTTGTGCATCTTTTCAATTAACAACACTAAACCACGACCCAATGTATCCTGATGAGATGAAGGTGGATGTTATTGATAACGAATTTCAATTAGCAAGAAAGTTAAGAACCGATGATAGATTCAGATGGGATTTTGCTCAATATGCAATGAGACAGGATATGAGATGGAATTACGATTTCTATTTCAATAATAGAATGTATAGAAGTGCATTTGCATCACCATTTTATTTTTATTGGAACTCAAATCAATATTGGTACAATTGGGCAAGTAATTCACATTTCAATATGGGATTCAATCATTGGGATACATTTGGATTTTATGGAAATAGTTGGAACATTGGATATGGATATGGATATTATGGAAATTATTGGAATAATGGTTACTATAATGGATGGTATGGAAATGGTTGGGGAAATCGAGATAGACTGAATGATTATGTATGGAACAATAGAAATGTAGCAAATACTGCCAACATGACTGGTAGGAGAGGTTCACGTAATGTTGTAGTTGGTAGCAGAACCATAGAAAATAGAATTATTGTTAATAGAAATAACCCAAGAATTATTAATAATCCTGATGTAGTTATTGATAAAGAAGTTATTAAACTTAAAAGAAACAATCCAAACATCAGAGTAATTAGAAATACTGATAATAATACTAAACCTATTAGAAATTATAATAGAATTGAGAATAATTCTAACAATAACATTAATAGAAATAATAACAATACTAGACCTATAAGAACATACTCACCACCACCGAGAAGTTCTTCGCCACCACCAACAAGAAGTTCATCACCACCCGTGATTAATAATAGTTCATCAAATGGTGGGAGCAGAGGTTCGATAAAGAATTAATTACTATATTTATAGTATATGATAAAACTAACAGATATATTTGAAGATATTGTAGACCAAGCGTTCTTAAAAGGAAAGCCTGTCAAGGATGAATCGGTAAAAGAAGGAGCAGATTACAAATATCTTACTCAAGTAATTTTAGATGCTAAACCAAAATATGATGTTTACTACAGCTCTTCACATAATGTAGTAAATATTGGTGGTGTTGGATATGACAAAGGTGATTTGGTAAAAAACTTTAATCAAAAATCTGGCTCATCTTCCAAGATTAAGAATAACTTTTATCATGCACACCAAGACCCACAGAAAACCAAAAGAGAAGTTGAGAAACTATCTAAGGGTAAAATTAAAGTAAAAATTGGTAAAGGAGGTTTTCTTTCGTATTCGTTGAAAGAATCAGTAAACGAAGGTAGACCAATTCCTATGGATACTCCTAATGAGTTAGTGTATTTAGATTTTAAGAAATATGCGGAGAAGAATAAAAAGATGTTTAAAAAGGAACTTCTAAAACATAAAGGAGACGGTGGTAGAATGTTCTTAACTTTATCAGCATTATGGTACAAATGGGCAAGAAAGAATCATCCAAACTTTACTCATATAAAAGATAGTAAGAAATTCGGTAGAGTGTTAATGGTAATGATGGTTAAGGATAATATTGTATTTAGTAAAGATACTTGGAAAAAGAGTGGTAAAATATCTCAATTAAAAGAAGGATTAAAAGAATTAGGGATTACTGATTTTAAATCACTCTTCCAGAAAATGCCATCTGATTTACAAAAGAGAGTGTATAACTTAAAGAACTTTGGACAAAGGTTAGATAAGCATAGTGAAGGTAATGTACTTAAACATACCATTATGGTTGTTAACCGTTCAATCAAAGATGATGATATTGATATTGCAATTGCAGCAATGTTCCATGATATAGGAAAAGATGAAACAGCTGGAATTCATTCAAAGAAAGGACACATCACACACTTTGGACATGAAAAAGTATCTGCATCTTTAGTAAAGAAATATAGAAATTGGATAGAATCAGTTGGTGGTAACACTACCAATGTTTATTACATTGTAAAGAATCATATGAGATTCAAACAATTGGATAATATGAGAATCCAAAAGGTAATGAAGTTGAAGGCATTCAGGGCATTTGATAAGTTAGGTAAATTCTCTAAACACGATAGAGGTGGGTTAGGTGAAGATAAAATTCCTGGTGGATTAGCTGGTGGAATGGGATTAACTGATATTGCTAAACACCATAATGTAAGTGTAGATGTATTGGTAGATGAGTTTAAGAAAGGTATCTCCGTTGAAATGGAACACACTTCGGATAGAGAGATAGCAAAAGAAATTGCATTAGACCATTTGTATGAGGACCCAAAATACTACACTAAACTTTCCAGTATAGAGGAAAAAAGTAAAGGTAAATTAAGACCAGCTGATAAGTTAAGAAGAAAAAGAGCGATGGCTGGTAAGAAAGCTGCTATTCAAAGAAGAAAGCGGAGAACAATGAAACGAAAAAAACCTCTTGATAAACTTAAAAAGATTGCGTATAAAAAAGCATATCTACAAGTCTATGATGAGTTTATGAAAGATTTGTTTCCAGGTATTAAGAAAAAAGATTTATCTATTGCACAAGCAAAAGTAGTTCATAAGAATGTACTTAGAAAAAAAGGAAGAGTTCTTAAAAGAGCAAAATTTAGATTTTTACCAGTATTAAGAGATGCCGAATCACAAAAGTTTTCTAAGGAATAGAATTAACTAATACATAAATAAGTTATGGAAAATAAAGAATCCACAATATTTCAAAAACTTCGTTTATCTATGATGGATAGGAGATGGTTGATGACACTGATTGTGTTGATTACCTTTATGTTTGTAACTCTTGGTATATTATTATCTATCCACTCGAATACTGAAGTATCTGGTGAGTGGAAAGAATTATTATTATTATTACTAGGAGCATTCATTGGTAGTTATGGAAAGATAATAGATTATTGGTTTTCAGATACCGATACAAAGTTATAAGTAATTAAGGTTACGATATGTTTATTTTAAACCTCTAGTAACTGAATGAAGAACGAGAAAAGAAAGAACGATAATATCGGTTTTGGTAAATTGGTTATATCAATAATGAGAAAGAGATGGTTAATCTCTTCATTGATTCTTTTTACATTCGTTGCCATTACTACTGGAATATTAATATCTGTTGGTTTTGGAGTTAAAGTAGATGGAGATTGGAAAGAAGTGTTATTACTTTTACTTGGAGCCTTTATAGGTTCATTTGGTAAAGTAATAGATTACTGGTTCAGTGATGGTGAGAAAGACAAAGTATTGTTTCAAAAGATGGATGAGGAAGATGGTGAAGCACTATCCGATACCAATAAAATCTAGTCGTATAATAAAGTGGCTAGAATAGATACCCAACCCCACAAGGTTGGGTTTTCTTATTTAGAACGAATATAAATTAAAAAATAAATGTAAAAAAGTTTGGTAGCTTCAATTATTATTCCTATATTCGTATTGTAAGTTTAAAGTTTATGATTTACATAGTTGTAAGGACTCTCAAGTCCTTCGAGTAAGTTACTAAGTATTGCTCGTTAAAGGTTGGTTCAACCATATATCCCATCCCTCACGTTCAATGGGGGATGTAAAACTAAAATAAAGAAAGTAAAACTATAAAACCTTAAAACCTTAAATTATGACACAAATTAAATTAAAAGAGATTGTTCAAGAAGTATTAACTATTAACTTAGTAGATTGGTTAACTAAATCTCAGATTGAGTTAATAGAACTAGAACTAGAAGTTGCAGGTATAGATTCAGAACAATCTGTTACTGAGTTTATTTTTTCAAAATCAAGAACATTTGAATCATCATTACTTTAAAATAAATTAAAAATAAGTACCAAAAAGTTTGGTAGCTTCAATTTAATTTAGTATATTAGTATAGTAATTGAGTGGGGATATTACCCCAATGTTAAACCTTTAAAACCTAAAAAATGACTTTAAGAAAAACAATTTCCAAATCAGAATTCACTAAGAGTATTGAACAAGCAAAATCAAATCCATTTAACGTTGTAAGACAACCATCAAAATCCAAGTATGTGATGAGAGGTGGAATTCCTCATAAGTGGGTAGATGGTTCATTAGTTTCATTAACTAAATTATCTAAGTAATATGAAAATCAAACAATTTTATTTAAACAATTATCCAACCGATGAGTTGGGAGTTGAACTTAATGAGAATGCAAACTTTACAGGTTTGTTAAATGAATTATTTACTGGTAATGATATCTATGGATACATTGGTGTTGGAGATAGTATCATTAGAGAAAGATTATTTGAGAAACTTTCAGAGATACTGAATTGTTCTTATGATTATGTGTATAACTTATGGTTAAATAATTAATATGACATTAGAAACTATACAAAATATTGTTGAAGAAGTTTACCCAAAGATTGAAAAACATTATGGGTTATCTAAATTCTTTCCAGAATGTACTCCTTATATAGAATATGAAACTTCTATTTATGGAAGATTGGCAGGTGAAGAAGATGATGGTACTATGGGTGAGGAAACTCCTCATGCTGAGTTTGATAGAATGGACAACTCAATTGTTATTTACTATCCAAAGATGGAAAGTAGAGAACATATTGTTCAAACGTTGGTTCACGAATACCAACACTATCTACAATCACCATCTTGGATGAAAAGATATTACGATATGGGTTATGATTATGGAAATCATCCATATGAAGTTGCGGCTTACAAAGAAGAAGAAAATTATACTAAATTTATTTAAATCTTAAAAGATGATAAAGAAAATTAAATCAAAATTACTGACTTATTTATTTACCGATTGGGTAAAAACTGAAACTGATTTGGAAACTCTTAAACTAACAACTCAGATGTTGAAGAATAGAGAGATTCAAATTACTGGAATCAAACCAGTATTAGGATTCAGGTCTCATGCTGATACTAATATACAATAGTATGTATTGGGCAAAGGATATGATACCAATGGGTGGCGATTTATATGTTGTCAAAAGAAAGTTTAGAATTGAACACTTTGAAAAAGTAATGCAACACTTCGTCGGAGCTAATGAAGTTTGTGAAAACTACCATTGTGAAACTGTATTAAAAGGAAGAGATGGTTTTTACTATCTTTGTGACAAAGTAGATGACGCACAAATAATTTAAAAATAATTACCAAAAAATTTGGTATTGTCAATTATATTTCTTATATTAGATTTGTAATTGAGTTGGGGTTTAAACCCCAAAATGTTAAACCTTAAAACAAATAAAACAAAATGACTTATTCAGAATTATCAAAATTATCGATTAGTGAGTTAAGAAATCTAAACTCTATGGTAATCGAAACAATCAAATCAAAAAAATCACTATTGGCATTAGAGACTAAAGATTCTCTCTACGTGGTGCTATGGTATCAGTTGACCATAGAAAATTGGCTGGACATGAACTGAAAATTACTAAAATAAATAGAACAAAAGCTGTTTGTGAAATGATAAATGGTACAGGTTCTTACAATGTTCCACTAAATATGATTAACATTATAAAAGAATAAAAATATGGCTAGATTTAAAACATACAAAATAGAAAATACACCTACCGATTCATTACCTGAAATGGTAACAATATCTAAAAAAGTAAAAGGTGAAATATTTGAAAAGAAATTCATCAGTGTAGATAAGGCTAAGGCTTGGATAGAATTCGGAGCTGCTTACAAACTTATTGCCAATGGTGCTAAAAAAGTTAAAGGAGAATTGAGTTCAATTGGGTTAATCTCGGACACTGCATGGTAAAATTCGACCCTAATAATGAACTCAATGAAAAGGAGTTGGAATTGTTAGGTGAATCTAACTTTGATGATTTTCTAGATTACCTAGACCAGAAATCCAAACATTTAAAAACACTTACCAGACCATTAAGTTCATATATGAGTAAACGATACTCATCAATATCAACCATGTCACAAGGTAAAGAACTTTCCATTGAACAAATCAAAAAAGCAGGTGATATCGGAAAACAAAACGATAAAGAAGAATTTGATAAAATCAGAGAAAGGTTTGAGGAAATGGAAAAAAATGACCCTAAATATAAAGACGAGGGTATAAAGAATATCAAAACACATAGGTCTCAGTGGTTCGATTAATAAAGTGGTTTATTAACCTATTCAAAAAAACTGAGTATGGAAGAAAGTTTGAAGGACTACCATCTGATAATATTTGGGTTTGTCCTAATTGTGCAGGTTGGAATTCACCTTGGAGAATGTATTGTGGAAAATGTAAAACTAAAGTAGATGAATAATAGTTGGTATTATAGAGAGATGGGTTCTAGAAATAAAAAGACAGGTAAATTGTCTTACTATCAAGTAAGAGTTACCGATTACAAGATTGATGATTGTGAATGCCCAGCAAGGTCATTCCGTTCGTATTCACCTTGTAAACATATGAAACGATTGCACGAAAAATTAACACATTTAAGTATATAAATGAAGATATCAGTTATAGTAAGAACTTATAAGAGACCCGAGTTTTTAGAACAAGCACTAACATCAATACAATTACAAACTCATAAAGATTGGGAAGTAATTATATTTGATGATGGGGATAGTTCATTAAATCAAAAGATAGTAAATGGATTTAAAGAACGAACTAATAACTTAGTAACTTATATAAACTCAGGAAAAGAACATCACTTATTCAAAGAGAGTTGGAAGATAGCACCTAAGATTGCAAATGGTGAAGTTATGATTCGGTTGGATGATGATGATTTATTAGATTACGAGTGCTTGGAATTCATAGATATGATATTCACTAAAACTCCTGATTTAGATTTTGCATATGGTAATTCAGCATTATTTAAAAATAAAAAACTTTTTACAATAATGGATACTAAAACTCCATTTGATTATCCTAAGACTAGAGCTACTTGGTCTGGTTATATTAAAGGACATCCTTATAATAAACCTTGGAGCTTTACTGAAAAGTATTTTGATAAACCCAAGCACATATCATCTATAATACACTCATCTAAGTTAAATCAATTTTGTATTTTTCATCCCTATGTAATGAGAACCAAATCTATTCTAGGGGTTCTTGATAAGATAACAATGACTTCTAACTTTGTAGATGACTTAGAGTTTTTAGGTTCATTAGATAACTTAGGACTGAGGTATTCAAGTCTTAAACGTGTGCTAACTTATGTTAGAAAGCACGATGAGGGTAGTATAACCGAAGATGGTAAAAAAATAAATGGAGTAAATTTATGGGATGATATTCTCAGAGTTAGAGATAAAGTTGACTTTTTAAGACCAAATGGACTTGAATTTAAGTCTAATGTTATCAAAATAAAAGTACCTTATAATTATAATACACAAATTGATTCAGAAATGAAGGATACGTTTACTAATCTACTATCTAATATAGATAATATTTTGAAACCAAAACCTACATTTAAGGATAAATTTGATTGGAGAAGATTTTAAAAATTAAAAACAAAAAAAAAGAAATGAGTGCAAAAAATAGTGGACCTCAACTAAATTCTTTAAGAGATAACTACAATAAGTTAGTTTCTAAAAAAGCAATGGCGTCTAGAAGTAAGAAAGTACAATGGGAATCTAAAAGAAGATTTACAAGTATTTAAAAAATATTTAAAAAAGATTTGGAATTACGAAAAAGTTTTCGTATATTAGTAATCTAATAAGGAAAAAGAAGTTCTTTGATTTAATGATAGTCTAACGAATATCCAGTTGTGGGGTATTCGTATAAAATATAAAGGGAAGGGAGTTTGAGGTCTTTTATGGTCGTACCACCATAGTATAAGGTTTTTCATACCACAACAATTACATTATAACTTATACCAAAGACTCGGCTACATTCGGTAGGTAGCCCTTCCCAAATTTATTTGAATACCATTTTAACATATGAAGAGATGCCTCCATAGTTAAACGGATATAACACTAGCCTTCTAAGCTTGTATTCCAAGTTCGATTCTTGGTGGGGGTACGGAGATTACGTTTAGTTGAACCAATTAATACTTATAGTAAATAGGTTAAAGGTTCGATATGAATAAATGTAAGAAATGTAGTAAGGAGTTTCAACCAAGCAAAGGGTTAATTAACTATTGTTCTATGAGTTGTAGAAATAGTAGAAGTAGACCTGAAAGTGTAAGGAGAAAGATTTCTGAGGGAGTTAAAAAGAGTGATTATCTTCAATCTGAAGAGTGGTTAGCAAATCTAACTGCTGCTAATAGAAGAGAAGATGTCATTCAAAAGAAAAGAGAAACATGGGTAAAGAAGAGAAACTATGAAACTGCCCATATGGATTCTTTGAAGAAATGGTATTTAGAAGAAAATCAAAGTTGTGAAAGCTGTGGTACTACTGAATGGAATGGTAACCCAATTGTATTGGAAGTTCACCACATAGATTCAGATACTACAAATAATAACTTTGATAACTTCAAAGCCCTCTGTCCAAATTGTCATTCTCAGACTGTTGGGTGGAGAGGTAGAAAATAAGAGGTTAACAGTGCAGGAAATAAGAATCGAATGATGATGGAGTATTGCACTGGAGAGAGGACAAAGTAATACCTAATGTATCTGAAGGATACCAATAGGTTTGGCCGAAACTGAGTTAAAACGTAAAAATGGTAGACGTACCATCTCATAAGGGGAGCTCTTATAAAATAACGGAGGATAATCCTCCACAAAATAAAACTATCGTTCATTGAAATACTGAATTAAAATTAAAATATAAAAATAAAAATATGGAAACAATTTACATTATATTAGGTATAGTATCAACAATATCAATATTCCTTTTGGGGTATTTGTTGAATGTTATATTTAATTTGAAAAAGCAAGTGGATTATTTAGAATCATACTTAGAAGATACCGATGCTAGAATCGATATCGTAGTTAGTAAAAATGCACAACAACTTAAAGAACAATTAGATGTTCTTGAAGAAAGAGTAACCGAAGACAATAGAGATATAAAATCTTTGTTGGATTCCAGATTAGATAAATTAGAATATAAGTTCAGAGCAGATGTTACATCTGGTACTGAAGTTCTAAAAGTTATAGAAGAGAGTAAAAAATCAAATGAAAGACTTGATGAGTTCATTAGAACTTTTCAGGCACAATAAATAAATAAAGAACGATAGTTTTTATAGAATAGAAGATGCGTAGTATTGGAAGGTGGGAGAACACTTTCGTAAGGGTACACACTAAGCACAAATCTCTAATGGTGTGTGAAGTATTAACGAGATTCCTGATAAATCAATACCTATTCTATATTTGGTGCAGTACCCAAATGGTAAGGGAATGGATTGCAAATCCACTATTCGGTAGTTCGATTCTACCCTCCACCTCTAAATACGGACTTATAGCTCAGTTGGTTAGAGCACCTCACTCATAATGAGATGGTCGTGGGTTCGAGTCCCTCTAGGTCCACCGATGGAAACATCAAAAAAAATTTGTATAATTAAACAATAATGAACGATAGTTTAAAGTATTATGAAGAAGAAGGGTAGATACGATGAAAGAGTGGATTGGGATGACATGACCCAAGGTGAAGCATCACATCATATCGGAAAGAAGATGACCGAAAAGGTTCAGAAATCTAAGAAGGATTTCAAAAGAAAACCAAAACACAAAAATGGAAACAATTTTGATGATTATGGTTACTATCCCGATGGGGATATGTAGGTAGGGCCCGTTCGTCTATCGGTTAGGACGCCAGGTTTTCATCCTGGTAAGAGCGGTTCGATTCCGCTACGGGCTACAAACTGTAAGGTGGTGGAATAGGCAGACACGCTATCCTATCTCGGTAGTGGTAACGAAAGTTATTTTGAAGGTTCGAATCCTTCCCTTACAGCTTAATAATTTTAAAAACAATAAATGAGAAAATTATTTTTAATCGTAACACCATTTTTTTTCAGTTCAATATTGCAAGGTCAATACTTTGAAGGAGATAAGTTTAAACTAACAACTGAAAATGAAATATCAACACTAACATTTGAAGATACTAATTCAGATGGAACTTACATAAATGGTCAATTGGTTAAATCATTTGGAAGAGTAAGTTTAAATAAAAAAGAGTTCTCTGATTTGCTTGTAAATCTAAAAAAGGTTTCTAAGAAATCGGAGATTACTCTCACATCTGAAAACTACATATTGGATAAGTATGATTGGGATAGTACTAAATCAGTTTACATCACAATTGGAAAGAAGATAGGTGAGATTAGTAAGACT
>Ga0209716_1002074_pt1 | contig 13691 bp, 3 predicted proteins | sample COGITO_mtgs_1205_FD_184811 | JGI IMG/M metagenome (GOLD analysis project Ga0209716, IMG submission 184811) | Pelagic marine microbial communities from North Sea - COGITO_mtgs_120531 (SPAdes) (version 2) | ecosystem: Environmental > Aquatic > Marine > Epipelagic ...
AAAATTAAGAGCACTTTTTGATCTTCAAATTATAGACTCTCGAATCGATGAAATTCGTAATGTTCGTGGGGAACTTCCTTTAGAGGTTGAAGACTTAGAAAACGAAATTGCTGGCATGGATAAGAAACTTGCAAAACTTACAGCTGAATTGAATGATTTCGATTTAGAAATCAAAGAAAACAAGAGTATTATTGAAAGTGCTAACGATTTGATTGTCAAGTATGCAGACAAACTTAAGAACGTTCGTAACAACCGAGAATACAATTCCATCGTAAAAGAAGAGGAATATCAGCAGCTTGAAATTCAACTCGCTGAGAAGAAGACTAAAGAACTTAAGATTCAAATAGAGCAAAAGAAAGAAACAATCGTTATTTCAACTGAGCAACTTGACATGAAGAAAAATCACCTTTCTGCTAAGAAAGACGAATTGGATGAAATCATGCAAGAAACTGCTAGAGAAGAAACGCTTTTAACTGCCCAATCTACAGCTTTTGAAGAAAAAATAGATGCACGTTTAATAATTGCTTACAAAAGAATTCGTGGAAGCGTTAAAAACGGTCTAGCAATCGTTCCTATCGAAAGAGGTGCTTCCGGTGGATCGTATTTCACAATCCCTCCACAAGTTCAAATGGAAATTGCTTCGCGTCAAAAAATAATTACAGACGAATATAGCGGACGTATTCTTGTTGATTCTGAATTAGCAGAAGAAGAACACATCAAAATAAATAAAATGATCAAAGGTCTTTAAAACACTTTTATACGCATAAAAAAGCCACCTGATGTGTGGCTTTTTTATGTTGTATGTTTGTCTTAAATTTTTATTATACAAATGTATTGAGTAATAAAAAACCCTTCTGACTAGAAGGGTTTTCATTGAATTATATATGAACTACTTTACCATACTCCTATAACTACTCTCGACAACTTCGGTAAGCTCATTCCACTTCTTCCATTGTCTCTTAGCTGTACCTTTACCATAAACTTCATCTAAATATTGGTTAGCGTTGAACTCCCAAGTTTCAATACTCTCCATCGACTCATGAGGCCAAACAATATAAAAATCAGATTCAAAAGTATCTGTCAACATAGGCGAAAAAACTCTAAATTCTTGAGTCGAACTTCCTGCCTCAAATGCATTCTTCCATCTATGTAGCATTGTACGAACTTCTTTTCCAGCATTTGGTTTATCAGAAATTTTAAAACCAACTACCTCTAAAATATTAGCATCGTAGCTTAAAGTTTCGTTTGTGTACGAAATTGGTGTTTGTAGGCTGTAATAATTTGTACTTAAAACATCTTTTACCAGGGGAGCTACATTTGAATCCCAACTCTCTTGATGCCCTTCAATTTTACCCTTTTCGTCTACATATTCATATTGCATAGGGCCTTCTGACCACGAATAATATCCTGAATTCATTCCAGTAGTAATATAACGAAGAGCTGTTGTTGGCCCACCTTCTTTATTATGAAACTTAGAGTCATGTAATTTGATTTGTTCTACAAATTCGTTTGCTTTACCATCATGCGGCATTAGAAAGATAACTTCGTACTTAGGTAACACATCAGGCCACTCAATAGCATCCTTCGAGTCCATATCTTTACATCCAAATACAATCGTTCCTAGAAAAATAATCGATAATAGTTTTTTCATTTTAAATAATTTAGTGATTAGTTTTATAAAAATACATAAAATAAATTGCTTATTGCAATTAAAAATAAAATATACATCCCTTAAAAATATAGGGGCAACATAAAAATAAAAACTAAGACGCTAATTTTCATTCAATTAGGAAAGTCCAAATCGCAGTAATTGAAGATCAACCTAACGAACTCTGTATCTTGTTATTATTATCTGAGGCGCTTTTTCATTATCGTTTTCTGCTTAAAACCGATACTTAGCAAAGAGTTCAAACCCTGTTCTGGATATATTGCTATTATCACCCACTCCAAAGTCGGTAGCATAGCCGATGTCGATTCCCATTTTCAGTTTAAGCATAAACATCACGAAAGCGTAATCAATACTTTTATAACCCATTCCGATCTCAAAAATATTTTTGAAATTAAAGTTCCCACCAATACTCATTTGATTGGGAACTCCAGGAATTATCCTAGAAGTAATATAGGGGTTAATTGTAGAATCAAAAAAGCCAAGGTCTATTGAATAGCCTGCTGCCATATACAGTATCGGGTTCTGGTTTTGAATGAATGAACTATCATCTATAAACTTTTCTGGATTCAGAAAATTGGGAGTTCCTAAAGAAAAGTATAGTTTCTCGCCTTGAATTAAAAACCCAGCACCAAACACAGGATAATTCCCTTGATTGGTTGTTGTAATGAACGGATTTGATTCTGTTGTAATTCGATCCAAGTCTTCAAGGTTTGTTTTCTTAGATGCCATCCCAGCTTTCAGCCCCAAGTTCAGGGTGTATTGTCCTCCAAGCTTTAGCTTATAACTTGCATCAATAGCATACTGATTTCGAGTATCAATGTATATCTTATTGGAAATTACAGAAACTCCAAACGAAAGATTCTTTTTAGGAGCACCCGAATAGTATAAATAATTTGAACGTGGTGCCTGAGTAACTCCCGACCAAGTCGTTCGAGTAACAATAGCAATCGATTTGCCTTCAGAGCCAACATAAGCCGGATTGAATGCATTCATAAAAAAGCGCTCCATCAGCAAGTTCTCTTGTGTCTGACCAAATGCAGCCGCACTGAAAATAAAAAACAATACTATGGATAGATTATATTTCATAAAGTCTTAATTAAAAATATAGATCCAACCCGTTAATGGTTCTTCTTTTTCACCAACATAAATCTGATATAAGTAAGGACCAGTAGGGAGTGCTTTCCCTGTTTTATAGTGGGTACCATTCCAATCATTTTTATAATTGATATCCTTAAACACTATAGATCCGTCTGGACTAAAAACCTGTACAATAGAATAGCCATACATCTCAATGTTAATAATTTTCCAGTTAGATTCTAGACCTCCAGATTGAGGTGATAACACATTAGAAACGAATACTCTTCCTTCAGGGAAACCGTCGTTGTTGATGTCAGGATCTGCATTGTCTCCAATTCCGTCACCATCGGTGTCTTTGGATTCATTTGGATCTCTTGGAAATGCATCGATATTATCATGCACGCCATCGTTGTCTGCGTCCCAGTCTGCATTATCTCCAAAGCCATCGCCATCGGTATCCAAGCATTCATAAGAATTGAGTGGGTAGCGATCGTCTTGGTCTAAGCATCCATCGTTGTCATCGTCTTCATCAATACAATCTGGAATTAAATCACGATCAAAATCATCAGGACGAGACCAACGCGACAGTGGATCAGATTCACATTCAATCTCATCATCATCGTAATAATCATCACCATCGTCGTCTGTATCGGTATTGTTTCCAATACCATCCTTATCGGTATCGAGCCATTCAAAGGAGTCAAGAGGAAAGGCATCATCTTGATCTAAGAAACTGTCGTTATCATCGTCTGGATCTGCATTATTTCCTATGGTATCTCCATCGGTATCGAGCCATTCTTGGGCATTAAGAGGAAGATCATCTTCGTTGTCTAAGTAGCCATCGTTGTCATCGTCTGTGTCGATACAGTTCGGGATATAATCGAGATCAAAATCATCTGGAAGTGCGCTATCGTCTAGTGGATCGGAACTGCAACGTACTTCATCAGAATCCGAATAACCATCGTTGTCATCGTCTGAGTCGGTATTGTTTCCAACTCCATTACCATCCGTATCGAGCCATTCGAGCGGATCCGTTGGGAAAGCATCAGCACCATCGTCATAGCCATCACCATCACTGTCACTTCTAAATGGATCGGTACCAAGAATAATTTCATCTGCATCAGAAACACCATCGTTATCATTATCGGAATCACAGGCATTTCCAATACCATCCAAGTCGGAGTCTTCTTGGTTCGGATTGGCAACAAATTGACAATTATCAGAGCTGTCGGGTATTCCATCGTTGTCATCGTCTGGGTCACAGGGATCTCCAATTCCATCATTATCATTATCGGCTTGATTCGGATTGAAGGTGTTAGGGCAGTTGTCATTACTTCCAGAAACACCGTCATTGTCGGGATCTTTTTGACTTTCAGCACAACCATTTATATCAGCTGTTTCTCCAGAAGGAGTATTTGGGCATGTGTCTAGGGGATCATTCACCCCATCATTATCTGTATCTGGGTAGAGGTTGACCGTATTGTTGAACTGGATTAAAGTTACGGGGTTTCCAATTGAATCATAAATTGTACTTCCAGTTGCTGGAAGGATTGTTAATATTTCGTTTCCAGTGATTGATCCTGTAGTTGAAAATGCTAGACTATAAGCGTTTCCATTTTGAGTTAAAGCGGTAGGTTGTGATGAATTAATTATTGCCGTTCCTCCCGATTGGGTTAAACTAAAGTCATTTGTAATTAAAGCTCCTGTACCATTAGAATTCGTATATACAGCTTTATTAAAGGTAATTGTAACCATTGCATTGTCTCCAGACAAACTAGTCGCAGCAATATAAGGATTTTGTGTTACTGTAATATCAATTTCATTACTCTTCCCGTTAATGGTATAACTACAATTTGATCCATTTCCTACATACGGAATTGCAATCGTAGCATAGACAGTATCGTTGTTTTGGAGTGTCTGTGTAGTATATTGATTTTCATAGCTTGATGCAACTAACACCTCGTTTACAAACCAATTTACAAGAGTGGAAGAATTAATACTAGCGGAAGAAACAGTAAACATCACAGGGGAGTTATTTGGCACAGTAGTACCTCTGTCAGAGCTTAATGAAATACTTTGAACACTTAAAGAGTTATCAGTTAAAAAAGTGACCCCAGAATTATTACCACTATCCACAGAAGATGGACCGGCCGTAATTGAATTTGCACCAACGAAATTGATATCTTTAATATCGATATAGTCCAAACAGAAGTCACTATTTGGTATTGAAATAGTAGCTTGGGAACCGTTTGTACTAGCTTTCAAAATTGAAGCAAGTCCAATATAATTTTCTGAACTTAAGCTATTACTTATGGTATAGGTTTGTCCACTTCTAAACGTATAAGCTGAATTTTGACCTGATAAGATCAGGTTTTCAAAAGAATGATCATCATTACTAGAAAAAGTTAATCCACCACTTATGTTTATTGTTCCAATACCTGATGTAGGCCCAGAGATAATAATATCTCCAGTATTGCCTTGTGTTTGAATTAAATTATTTATCGGTGCATTAGGAATATTGATGGTGGCGTACCCTGAGCCATTTTTTATAGATATTTTTTCTATAGGCGTATTATAATCATTTGTGTATATAGATGAACGATTCCCTAAAATAATGTTAGTTAATGTTGTGGTTAAACTTCCTGAATTATAATCAAGAGTCAAGGAGCCAGGAATATTATCAGATCCAACACCGCCTAACGTTATACTACTTGTTCCTAGTTCAGCAATGGTCCCTGAGGCACTTCCAAAAATTTTAAAACTATGGTTCCAATCATCATAAATATAAATGGGATGGTTATTACTTTTGAAGTGACCAGAAATAATATGGAGTGATGCGTAGCCAGAGGCTAAAATTGCTCCACGAAGATTGAATTCTCCATTGGGTTTATTGACCTCAATCATCCCTACATTTTGGCCGGCAGGATAATAAGAGGCATCATTTGATCCATTAAAACGAAAGCCTGATCGAGATGCCCAATATCCTTCATTAATGATCATTGCTGTGGTGAATGAGACGGAGCCGGAAACTTCAATAAACTCGCCTTGAGTACCAGCTGCCATTAAATTTAATGTAGGTGTATTTGTGGCTGTACTCCAATCCATACTTCGGATTGAAATATTAGCTACATCCATGTTTACTATAGCTCCTGTAGAAGGAAAAGAATTGACATCAAATATTACATTATCTAAACCTGTAGGAGCGCAGCCAAGAGCTCCTCCTCCAGAGGTAGCCGACCATTGATTTCCATTACTCCAGTCTCCTGAGCCACCGATCCAATACAAGGTTACTCCAACAAGATTATCAAAAGTAATTCCACTATTATTGCCTAGATCTATAGAATCACTAGCTGAGAATGTGCCCGCTCCAGTAACTGCAATATCCTTTATATTTAGGCGTGTAGAGGTTACATTATCAGAAATCAGATGAAGCGTAGCTTGACTACCTGCTTCAGAAGATTTTAATGTATTCATTGTACAGCTATCATTTAAAAACGAAAGCGTGTTTGATATAGTGTAGGTTTGTCCACTTCTTAGGTTAACTGCCATACCTTGACCTGATAAGATCAGGTTTTCAAAAGAATGATCATCATCACTAGAAAAAGTTAATCCATTTCTTATAGTTGCTGTTTCAATACCTGATGTAGGCCCAGAGATAATAATATCTCCAGTATTGCCTTGTGTTTGAATTAAATTATTTATCGGTGCATTAGGAATATTGATGGTGGCGTACCCTGAGCCATTTTTTATAGATATTTTTTCTATAGGCGTATTATAATCATTTGTGTATATAGATGAACGATTCCCTAAAATAATGTTAGTTAATGTTGTGGTTAAACTTCCTGAATTATAATCAAGAGTCAAGGAGCCAGGAATATTATCAGATCCAACACCGCCTAACGTTATACTACTTGTTCCTAGTTCAGCAATGGTCCCTGAGGCACTTCCAAAAATTTTAAAACTATGGTTCCAATCATCATAAATATAAATGGGATGGTTATTACTTTTGAAGTGACCAGAAATAATATGGAGTGATGCGTAGCCAGAGGCTAAAATTGCTCCACGAAGATTGAATTCTCCATTGGGTTTATTGACCTCAATCATCCCTACATTTTGGCCGGCAGGATAATAAGAGGCATCATTTGATCCATTAAAACGAAAGCCTGATCGAGATGCCCAATATCCTTCATTAATGATCATTGCTGTGGTGAATGAGACGGAGCCGGAAACTTCAATAAACTCGCCTTGAGTACCAGCTGCCATTAAATTTAATGTAGGTGTATTTGTGGCTGTACTCCAATCCATACTTCGGATTGAAATATTAGCTACATCCATGTTTACTATAGCTCCTGTAGAAGGAAAAGAATTGACATCAAATATTACTGTTGAGAATTGATTTGGCAGCGTCGTATGAAATAAATTTCCCCCAGATGATTTGGACCAGTGTGTATTAATATCAGTCCAATCACCTGAACCACCAACCCAGTAATATTTAGGTTCATTTAAATTTAATGAAATAGTAGATGTAGAAGTGTTTCCAGCAACATCAAATACGGAACTTGCAACACACGATATTGTCAGGACTTCATCTCCATTTACGTTACCGTTTATTGGAATCCCCAGAAGCACCGATGTTCCAGATACAGATATACTACTTGGAGTTGCCGATGATAAGTTGGCAGTTCCTCCTTGAATAGTGAAATTAAAATCAGATTCCTGTAAACTAGATGTATTGGTTTCAGATCCATAAACAAGTTTGTTAAAAGTCAACTCCACTTGAAGATTATCAGCTAAAACCTCAGCATTAATTATTGATGGCGGAGGCGATGGAGCTTCAAAAGAATTACTACCCTTGTTTTGCCATAGTAAAAAAGGAAAACCTTGATTATAGTTTCCTAATTGTGTATCCATGCCCCATATATCGTCTGTACCATTATTAGTTTCATCTGCAAAATCCCAACCTGCTGAGGTGAAAGTAGTCAAATCTTTAAGTTCATTTTTCGATTTCCCTGGAGGAAAAGTAACGTTATGTTCAGACCATATTTGGTCTTCCGCATTCTGAATATTTGTTCTAGTATTTTCCCAAAAACTATTTTGATAAGTGGTACCTGTTTCATGATCACCAAGAAACCCTCCAATTCTATTTACAGCGTCATTATGGACATAAAGGTTACCAGCTCTATAAACATTAATATAATCTGTATTCTTAGATTTTCCTGCAACACCTCCTGTATAAGCTATAGATGCACCATGGTCCCTTCTAAGGTCCATATTCGCCAAAACGTAGGAATTCCTTAAAACAGAATTGTCTTCAGGTCTTCCTACAAATCCACCAAAATAATAATAATAATTCGTTGTGTTTTCGATTTTAAGTGTAGCATTTACAAATGACTCATCAATTACTGAATTATCCAATTTCCCTGTATATCCACCCGAATAGTATTCAATAAAAGTAATGTCTGCGATATTTACACCCGATCTAATAATGTCAGTGTTCGCAATTGAACCAAATAACCCACCAACATAGTATCCTTTAAAAGTTGTATTTAAAACTAAATTATTTACAGTAATATCTTCAACCACGAAATTATTAGAGCGTCTTGCATCTCCTATTTTGCCAGAAAATCCACCAAAATTATAATAACTATTTGTTCCATTATTTATATCAATAGTAATACTGCTAACATGAGAGTTCTTAAGAAGAGAGGGTCTGTAAAATCTTCCTGCAAACCCCCCTACTTCTTCCCATTTAGTGACATTTATAGTGGTATTACTAACAGTACAATTTACAATGGTAGCATAAGAATCTACCTCACCAAACATTCCACCAATATCTTCTCTTTTACTTCCTGTATCAATTCCAATAATTGTAGCATCATTAACAAAACAATTTGAAACAAATGATGAGTTTTCAATACTTCCAACCAACACTCCAGTATCATTATTTCCAGAACGAATTGTTGCACCAACTATTCCTAAGTTTTTGATTTCACCGTATTTAATTCTTGAAAACAACGCAACTCCTTCAAGATCATTACTAGTGTATTCTATATTCATGTTTGAAATAACAAAACCTCCACCATCATATTTCCCTTTGAAATCAGATGATTTAGGAGCCCAATTAAGGCCACTTAAATCAATATTATTTGTTTGAAGAAAATACTCCGTGGTAGTGACTCCAATATCGTTTCTCGTCGTTAAAAACGATAAATCATCTACCGTTGCTATCAAATATGGACTAGACGATGTTCCGTCTCCACTGGGTTGATATTCTGGGGTATTATCAATCTCTGACGAAAAACTTGACTCATTTCCATTGGCATCAAAAGCTTTAATCCTGTAATAATACTTAGTGCCATTGGTCAAACCAGAATGAGTAAATGTTGTTGTTGAAGAGGAGACGGTTCCAATTAAAACAGTGGGATTGGCGGTTGTTCCTCCAAAAATTTTATAACCCGATAAACTAGTATTCCCGCTACCTATCCAACTTAAGAGAGATTTTTGATCTTGAGGTCTAGCAGTTAGGCCTTTTGGCGTAGAAATTTGAGATGACATTTTGAGCGTAGGATAATCTGTATCACTTAAAAGCCATATGTTTGAATCCCATCCAGCTGCACTAAAAGTTGAAGCAGTTTGCAATTCAGTAGTTGTTTTTGGTGTGCCTCCAGTATAATTTGAGGTTCCTCCATTAGCATTTAATGATGCGTTTTCAGTAAAATCAAAAAATGACCCCGTACTACTTCCACCATTATTAGAATTCGGGTTTCCAAACAAACCTCCAACATAGTTTCCACTTGTACCATCTCCACCAAAAGTTATTTTACCTGCATAATACGAATTTGTTGTTCTTCCTCGGTTATAGTCACCCGTTATTCCACCGATATATGATAATCCTTGAGCTAAATTTATATCTACCCTACTATAACAGTTTTCAATAATTCCCTTCCTTCTTGTGGCATTCGCATCTGCATTATTAGGTTGATAATTCAAAAGACCTCCTACATCTTTACCAAAAGAATTAATCGTCCCTGAAGCATAACATTTAAATAAGCTGATATCCCTAGCATCGGTTGCAAAACCTGCACTATTACTTCCCGTAGCATTTATGGTGTTATTTTCAGCATAGCAACTTACATACTCTACACCACAGCAATGTCTCGCAGAAAAAGGAGCATTCTTATCATCTCCATTAACAACCGAATTTTTGACATAGCAATTAGTTATGTTGTATTCCCTTATTTCAGCTGCAAATACTGCATTTTCGTCTTTACCAGTAATTGACGCATTGACAAATCCTAAATTACTTATTGTTCCGTAATTAGTCAATTGGCCAAAAAAAGCATTTTTATCTTCTCTAGGTCGATAAACTCTTAAATTCCTTATTTCAAAATCATTTCCATCGTAATGTCCCCTAAAATCATAGAGAGGCACCCAATCCAAACCTGATAAATCAATGTGGTTGGTTTGGATATAATATAAACCAGAAGATCTTCCATGGTTAATTTCTATATAAGTAAAATTTCCAGGTGTTGAAACCTGATAGGGGTTCGATTGAGACCCATCTCCTGCTATTGGATCTAAATCTCCAACAATTATAGTAGAGGGATAAATACTTGCAGTCTCTGAGACTCCATTGTTTAAAACAAATACGTTAAATTTTTCATAAGCCTCATATACCCCCTGACGAGTTGGAACGGTCCAATCAATTTTATAGGTAGTCGCATTAATTTGTGTCATGGTTTGAGTAGCGACACTGCTCCAATTGTTTCCGCTTATATATACAGTTCCACTAGGTGCGTTTTCAAAAACAACCTTCACCTCAACTACATCTCCAGGACGAGCTGCTTTCCTTACAGAACCACTTACTCGGTATTCAACATCGGCTTGCATTGAAAAATCAGGAATCCCTGAAAATTGATTTGAATAATCAGAACTATTCCCATTATAGCCCATCGATTTGAGCCGATAATTATAAGTACTTCCGTTGGTTAAACCCGAATGAGTAAAAGAAGTAATCGAAGAGCTAACTGTTCCAAGCAATGTTGTGGGTGGCGAAGTAGGATTGCTACTATTTCCACCAAAAAATTTATATCCCGTATAATCAAGGTTACTAGGAAGCCAAGCAATAGTGTTTTGCCCGTCAGCGGAAGTCACAATTATTCCAGATGGAGGATCTAACGATAGTGAGTTTAAAAGAATAGGGTATGCATTGTCGCTCAAATCCCAAATACTTGAATCCCATCCAGCGGAACTAAAAGTTGAGGCAGTTTTCATTTCGTCAGAAGTTTTTGCAACTCCCCAATTAAAATTCGAATCTCCACTTCCTAAACTTAAACTTGTCTTATTGCTATCCCAAAAACAGCCACTACTAGTCCCTCCATTTGGATCTCCAAACAACGCGCCTGATTTATTTCCTGGGCTTCCTGATTGATCAATTGTTCCATTATAATATGAATTGTTGATTTGCCCTGCGGTCACCCTCGCAGCAAGACCTCCTACATAAGTACTGTTTGGTGAGGCGTTGATATCAACACTACTATAACAATTACTAATTATATCAGAATTTGTATGATGCTGCTCAACAAAACCTCCAATATAATTTCCAGTGGCATTGATTTGCCCTGTAGCATAAGAATTTGAAATGGAAGCGTCTCTAAAATAAACACTAATTGCACCTGTTCGATCACCAGAAGAGTTAATAGTAACATTGTCTAAACCAACATTGTTTATTCCATTATGGGTATTATATACATCCGAAAACATTCCGGCAATTCTAGCTTGTCCTGTGATGGTTGAATTTTTTATGAAAACATTTTTAAATCCTTGATTTTCTCTCAGGTAATAGGCTAATATTCCGCATTTATCTCTACCAGTTACATTTGCATTTACAATGGTTAAATTTTTAAAAACACTATAACTGATTGTATGAAACATTCCAACCCTGTCTTCATTAGGTCTATTGATTGTGAGATTTCTAATTTCAAATCCGTTTCCATCATAATCACCTCTGAAGTCAGGTAATGGAGCCCAATTATAAGCAGACAAATCAATATGATTAACCTGAAGGTAATATACCCCATCAGAATAGCTTTCGTTAGGTTGTATCCATGTGAAATTACCAGGTACTGACATCAAATATGGATCGCCTTGGGTTCCACTCCCTTGAGGAGCAACTGCAGTAGGCACCTGAGCATTAATCTCAGATGTGATAAACCCAAAAATTATAATGAATAAAAACTTTTTAATTTCAAAGCTTAAAAGTTTTGAGATAGATTGTTTTATATAAAACATAATATAGTTTAAGTATTTCTATTTGTGAGCTTGTTTCAAATTGGATAAACATAGTTCTTCACACAAAAACCCTCCTCTATAGATGATATAAATTTAAAAACCTATTTGCTGAGATTTTGTGTTATTCCCCTTGTACTTATCAGTATACGTCTCACTTTTTTCTTAGCGTTTTACCACAGGTAATGCCTAAGAAATAAGAAGTTATTTACAAGTAAAAATATTGTTTTCAAATCTATTTTATTTAATATGTTTCAAAATTAAACTGGAAATAATGATAAATGAAACGAATTAATCCAATAAGAAACATTAGAAATTAAGAATCAGTTTTTTTACTTAATCATTTATTAAAATTAGAAACGTTTTCATCAAAATAGAAACAGTGAGTTTTGTAGAATACTCCTTTAAGGCTAATCTTAACTTAAGATCTTTAGCGTTATCTAAAATTAATGAAAAAAATAAGAGCTTATCTATCTCATTTTATACTTACAATTAATGATTTGTATTATTTAAATGATGAAGATTCTGTGAATATTTAAAAACGGCATAAATATGTGAGGAAACTGCGAGAGAGGTTAAAATAAACAAGCCTTCACTAAAAGTGAAGGCTTGTTATTATTGGTGGGCGCTGAGGGATTCGAACCCCCGACCCCTTGGGTGTAAACCAAGTGCTCTGAACCAACTGAGCTAAGCGCCCTTGCGGGATGCAAATATAGAATAGTTTATCTTGTTTACAAAGAGTTTTTTTAAAGAATTTCAGCAACAACAAAAGTACTTCCACCTACATAAATAAAATCGTTATGCTCTGCATTCTTAGCCGCTGATTTATAGGCTATCTCTACACTTTCGTAGGCATTTGCATTAAGAGTATATTTCTCGGCTAGATTCATTAAAACAGAAATCTCTTCTGCCCTACCAATGTTAGGAACACAAAAATAGTATGTAGCATTTTGTGGAAGTAGGCTAAAAATTAATTCTAAATCCTTATCCTTTACAAAACCCAGAACCAAATGTAACTTATGAAAAGTAGTTTGTCTGATTTGCTCAATCACAAAAGCAAATCCGGCTGCATTGTGAGTAACGTCTGCAACGACCAAAGGATTCTTGTCTAGCATCTGCCAACGACCTTGCAAATGAGTATTAGAAACTACCTGCTGCAGCCCTATTCGTATGTGCTCTTCGTGGAGTTGATCCAAGTGGAGCGTTTGTAGAGCTACTATTGCAGTATGCTTGTTTTTCTTTTGATACAGACCGTTTAGATCCGTTTGATATGGCTTTACTTCAACTGTATCTGCCCAAACAATTGGGGCCTTCAATTCGTCTGCTATTGTCTTAAAAACAGTTGTGGTTTCTTCTTGGGTCTCTCCTATAACAACTGGAATGTTTTTTTTAATAATCCCTGCTTTCTCACCAGCAATTGCTTCTAACGTATTTCCCAAAAATTGCGTGTGATCAAATCCTATGTTGGTTATGACTGCGAGTATTGGACTGATGACATTAGTCGCATCTAACCTCCCTCCTAACCCAACCTCAACAACTGCAAAATCGATTTGCTGTTCTTTAAAATAGGCAAATGACATTCCAACAGTAAGCTCAAAGAACGAAAGTTGAGCTTCTAGAAAATAGGCTTTATGCTCTTGAACAAAAGAAACTACAA